>Ga0256410_1000049_pt1 | contig 256861 bp, 266 predicted proteins | sample PhyWR1_FD_185983 | JGI IMG/M metagenome (GOLD analysis project Ga0256410, IMG submission 185983) | Leaf surface microbial communities from wheat plants in UC Gill Tract Community Farm, Albany, California, United States - DLSL W.R1 | ecosystem: Host-associated > Plants > Phyllosphere >... | reverse complement strand
AAATGCATGGGCAACAAATAGTAGAAATCAAAACCTATAAAAAAACCTTAAACACTTGTTAGGTTGTTTAAGGTTTTTTATCAATTTTGTAAATCAGAAAAAAGTCAACCTATTTCAGGACTACACACTTTGAGTGCTGATCAGCGCAATTTGAACAATTCATGCCAAACTATCAGGAACATATTCGGATTGAACTGGAATTCTGGAAAAGAGAACAGTTAAAGCGACCTTCACTGTTGAACACAATGACAAACAAGTTCCAGAAGAAGATCAACAGTTATATTCCGGAAAAAATCCATCAAGCCATCACTGCTGCCATCAAAGTGATGGTCAGAACGGTATTACTGGGTTCCGAATATACCGCCTCTCCCCTGCCTCCGAAAGAAATGAGCCTTATCCACAGAGAAGCACTGATCAAAGAAAAAATTGAAACGTATGGCAAAACCGGAGCCGCGGAAGGTGGCATCACAGGCGCTGGTGGATTTCTAATGAGTATGGCAGATTTCCCCTTGCTGATTGGGATTAAAATGAAGTTACTATTTGAAATCGCTCCGCTGTATGGATTCGATGTAAAAGACTTCCGCGAACGCCTTTACATCCTCTACATTTTCCAACTCGCATTCTCTAGTCAGCAAGGAGCGACCAAGGTATTCCTGCACATCGATGATTGGGAAGATAAGCTACACATCCTCCCCGACAATTCTGATAATTTCGACTGGCAAACCTTTCAACAAGAATACAGAGATTACATTGACATTGCCAAACTGGCCCAGTTGCTTCCGGTCGTGGGTGCTGCTGTAGGGGCCGTAGCCAATTATCAACTCATCAAAAAACTTGGAAAGACAGCCATGATGGCGTACCGGATGAGGCTATTGAAAACTATGTAACTATTCCTCCTCAAAAAGACCTTCGATAAGGTCATCAGTCTCTCTCCTGTCTTTTTTGGTAGGCCGGCCTGTACCCCTGTCTCTTTTCAAAGTAGGTGCATGAAATATAGATTTGAAGGCATGAGTTTCCTCTACAGGGGTAAGGTCTCTATATTTCGTCACTGCAATCTTAGCTTCTACCCTATTGTATAATAAGTCAACGACTTCAATTACTTTTTTTTCTATACCCTTAGATACCTGATACACATCTCCGGGCTTCACAATTGCTGAAGGTTTCAGGTTTTGCCCCTTGAATTTCACACGGCCAGCTTTACAAGCCTCAGTTGCCAAACTTCTGGTTTTAAACAAGCGTATCGCCCACAAGTATTTATCAATCCGTAGTTTTTCCTGTTCCGTCATAGCTTCCAAAAATAGATAATATTGAAGGATTATGATAAAATTCATTTATTTTGTCAAAAATTAAAAACAGAACATGATAGCAGAATTAAAAAAGTTGGTAGAGGCCGCTTGGGAAGACAGAACTTTATTAGAATACAGCCAGTATTGCGAGGCAATTGAAACTGTAGTAATGCAGTTAGACAAGGGCGAACTGCGAGTGGCAGAACCAGTGCTAAATTCATGGGGAATAAATGAATGGATTAAAAAAGCTGTAATTCTTTATTTCCCTATCAGAGAAATGAAGGTTACTGAAGTTGGACCTTTCGTGTTTCATGATAAAATGAAACTAAAAACCAATTATAAAGAACTGGGTGTCAGAGTTGTTCCAGGCGCAAGTGCGCGTTATGGTGCATATCTGTCCAAAGGTGTAATCATGATGCCATCTTATGTAAATATCGGTGCCTATGTGGACGAGGGTACTATGGTAGACACCTGGGCTACTGTGGGATCCTGTGCTCAAATTGGTAAACACGTTCACCTAAGTGGTGGTGTGGGTATCGGCGGTGTTCTGGAGCCTATTCAAGCTGCCCCTGTGATCATCGAAGATAACTGCTTTTTAGGTTCGAGGGCGATCGTTGTAGAGGGTGTACGCGTTGAGAAAGAAGCAGTGTTAGGTGCGAACGTGGTACTTACGGCATCTACGAAGATTATCGACGTCACCGGCCCCACTCCTGTAGAGTATAAAGGCATTGTTCCTGCACGTTCTGTTGTAATACCCGGAAGTTATGCGAAACAATTCCCTGCCGGAGAATACCACGTTCCATGTGCGCTGATCATTGGCAAACGTAAAGAATCTACAGATAAAAAGACTTCTTTGAATGATGCATTGAGAGAAAACAATGTAGCAGTATAAGATAATGAGAATTGGTTTTGACGGAAAAAGAGCTGCAAATAACTTAACTGGTCTGGGCAACTACAGTCGCTCATTGATCGCGCAACTTGCGTTGTTTTACCCTCAAAACCAATATCTTATTTACACACAAAAAATAAAAAACCACCCACAGGTCGAGCAGCTCTTTAAAAACAAAAATGTGGAGGTGAGGCTTCCCGACCGGCCAGGATGGTTTTGGCGAAGTTCAGGTATAAAAAACCAGCTCCAGCGCAACCAAGTCGACCTATTTCATGGTTTGAGCCATGAAATACCTTTAGGAATACAGAAGACGGGCATTTCCAGCGTCGTAACCATTCACGATCTTATTTTCCTGAAGTTTCCAAAATACTTCAGATTCATAGATCGTATGATCTATAAGATAAAATCTCAATATGCCTGTAAACATGCGGATAGAATTGTAGCGATCAGCGAATGTACTAAACGCGATATCATTAGTTTTTTCAATATAGAGCCAGATAAAATAAGGGTGGTTTACCAAAGTTGCGACGATAGCTTCAAGACTGCTCCCGACCCTGTTTTTAATGAAAGTGTAAGAGAAAAATTCAAACTGCCTCCAAAGTACGTGCTCAATGTAGGCACCATTGAGCCACGCAAAAACCTGCTCAGCCTTGTAAGGGCGATGAAACTGGTAGATGCAGACAGTAAACTGGTGGTAGTAGGACGTCAAACTGCTTATAAAGACCTTGTATCAAAAGAAATTGAAAGTCTGAATCTATCCGACAGAGTGATCTTCCTTCAGGATGTTCCCTTTTCTGAACTGCCTGCAATATATCAGATGGCATCAGTATTTGCTTATCCTTCAATTTATGAAGGCTTTGGCATTCCGATTATAGAAGCCCTTTATTGTGGTGTACCTGTGATTGCAGCTACAGGGTCCTGCCTGGAAGAAGCAGGAGGCCCTTCCAGTTTATATGTTTCTCCTTTAGATCACAAGGCTCTCGCTTCGGGAATTAACCAGATTCTGCACCATCCGGACATAGCAGGTAAAATGAAAACAGAGGGATCAGATTATGTGAAAAAATTTAATACCGAAATCATCGCCGTAGATATGATCGATGTTTATAAAAGCATACTACCAGCTAAAACCAAAGAACTATGCTAAAACAAGAAATAGAAAAAGCACTAACCGTACTCAAAAATGGAGGAGTGATCTTATATCCTACAGATACGGTCTGGGGGCTGGGTTGCGACGCGACTAATGAGGAGGCCGTTTCGAAAATCAACCAGATCAAGGGAAGAGCGGAAGACAAGAGTTTTATCATACTGCTGGATAATGACAACAAACTTCAGAGTTATGTAAATGAAGTCCCGGAAGTCGCTTACGACTTAATTGAATATGCAGAAAGTCCTCTGACCATTATTTTTTCTAATGCAAAAAATCTGGCGAGAAATGTAATCAACTCCGATGGAAGTGTGGGCATACGGATCGTCAACCACGACTTTTGCACGCAATTGATTCAACGGTTCAGAAAACCCATCACCTCTACATCAGCTAATATTTCAGGTCAACCTGCACCTGCTATTTTCGACGAAATTAATCCTGAAATTCTGGAGGCTGTAGACTATGTGGTCGACTGGGAACAGGAAATCAGAGAACGAAAAAGACCTTCAACCATTATGAAATTAGCAACGGGCGGGCAATTTTCCTTTATTAGAAGGTAAGTTTTGTTACTTTTGCAGTTCAGCAATGGAGAAACATCTACAACACCACATATTCAAGGTTCTTGCCAATATTGCAGCTAAACACAATATCGAAGCATATGTAGTAGGTGGCTACGTAAGGGATATTTTTTTACAGCGCCCCTCCAAGGACATCGATGTAGTTGTACTTGGGAATGGTATCGATTTTGCCGAATTGGTGGGAAATCAACTGAAGACCAAGGTCGCTGTATTCAAAAACTTTGGTACCGCAATGCTCAAATATCAGGATTTGGAAATCGAGTTTGTAGGTGCTAGAAAAGAATCTTACCGCGCCGACTCCAGAAAACCCATTGTAGAGAACGGAACAATCAAAGACGATCAGTTGAGAAGAGACTTTACGATCAATGCTCTGGCAATTTCCTTAAATAAGGCTAATTACGCAGCTTTGGTAGATCCTTTTGAGGGTCAACTTGACTTGGAAAATAAATTGATCCGTACACCACTTGACCCGGAAATCACTTTTTCCGATGATCCTTTGCGGATGATGCGTGCCATCAGATTTGCGACACAACTCAATTTTTCCATCGACACATCGGCATTAGCAGCCATCAGCCGGCAGAAAGAAAGAATCAATATTGTTTCTAAAGAAAGAATTACAGACGAACTGAATAAAATCATACTTGCCCCGCAACCATCTATCGGCTTCAAATATTTGTTTGACACTGGACTACTGCAACTGATCTTCCCACAAATGGCAAATCTATATGGGGTAGAGATTATAAATGGAAAAGGTCATAAGGATAATTTTTATCATACCCTGCAGGTATTAGACAATATATGCAGCACCACGGATGATCTTTGGCTACGTTGGGCAGCAATCTTGCATGATATCGCCAAGCCCGCGACTAAAAGATTTGAAGACGGTCATGGTTGGACTTTTCATGGTCATGAAGACAAAGGCGCTCGCATGGTGCCTCAGATTTTCGCCCAACTAAAACTTCCGTTGAATGAAAAAATGAAATACGTACAGAAATTAGTGCAACTTCATCTCCGACCAATTGTACTGGCACAAGAAGTAGTTACGGATTCTGCCGTACGAAGGCTGCTCTTTGATGCCGGGGAAGACATTGAAAGTCTAATGCAACTTTGCAATGCTGATGTTACAACCAAGAACGAATATAAAGTCAAAAAGTACCGAAATAACTTTGAGCTGGTCAAACAGAAATTAAAGGATGTTGAGGAAAGAGATAAGATCCGAAACTGGCAGCCACCGATCACGGGTAACGACATTATGAATATTTTTGGATTAGGTGCAGGCAGAGAGGTGGGAATCATTAAGAATGCCATACGAGAAGCAATCCTGGAGGGAGAAATCAATAATTCCTATGAAGAAGCTTTGAAGTTCATGCTTCTCAAAGCAAAAGATCTTGGACTAAAACCGGTAGAATGAGCTGACATTCACCGCAACGATGAACACAAATTATAGAAAGTATATTTTATTTTTTAATTTTATACCTAGAAAATAAGCGCAAATGGCAATTTATAGATTTAGAGTAAGTTTCGAAGATTTCGATGAGGTAGTTAGGGAAATCGATATCAAATCCACGCAGACATTTGAAGATTTGCATAAAGCAATACACCGTTCTACAGGATATTCTGTAGATAAATCTTCTTCGTTTTATGTGAGTACAGATGGGTGGATCAAAGGTGATGAAATTGCTTATTTACCTAATCAACGCAAAATAGATAGAGGTGTAGCTCTAATGGAAAATGCAAAACTAAGCAGTTTCATCGAAGATCCACATCAGAAGTTCTACTATATCTACAACTTCGACAGGCCGTTTGATTTCCATGTGGAACTCATCAAAATCATTTTGGAAACAGATCCGAACATAGAATATCCTTACCTCGTAAAAAGTCTTGGAGAAGCGCCCAAAATCATTGATAAGAACAATTTAGGTGCCGTGGCCGTATCATCCAATCCAGTATCTTCCGAATTTGATTTCCTTAACGAAATGGACTTCGTTCCAGAAGATACTGAAGAACTCGAAGCTATGGGCGGAAGGGGCATTAACACAGAAGAGAAGAGTGATGATAGTGACGAAGAATCAGAAGAGGAAGATGAATTTTCTGACAACGATAACTACGAAGACGAAGAATACAAAGAAGAAGACTATTAATGCCTGCAATGGCATCTGATCATACCTTAATTGTTGTAGTAGGTCCTACAGCTATCGGCAAAACAGCTTTAGCCATCCAACTGGCTAAAGCTTTTTCCACAGAAATTATTTCTGCAGACTCCAGACAGTTCTTCCGGGAAATGGCTATTGGTACCGCGAAACCTTCATCTGATGAATTAGCTGCTGCACCTCACCATTTTATTGATTCACATAGCATACAGAACCTATTCAGTACAGGTGACTTCGAGTCCGAAGCGCTGGAACTAATTAGACAGTTATTTACAAAGCATAAGGTGGTTATTATGGTTGGAGGTTCCGGCCTATATATAGACGCCATTTGTAAGGGACTTGATGTCCTCCCGCAAACAGAAATAAAAATTAGGGAGCAATTAAATCTACAACGAGCTGATGAAGGTATTGAATCAATAAAGCTGAGATTGAGCCAATGCGACCCTGAATATTATGAGAAAGTTGATCAATTCAATCCACAACGGATGATCAGGGGATTGGAATTCTTCCTTTCCACAGGACAAAAACTTTCTTCATTCCAAACCAACACAATAAAAAAACGCCCATTTAATATCATCAAGATAGGTTTAAATACAGATCGTTCACAACTTTATGAGCGCATTAATCTAAGGGTAGATCAGATGATGGAACAGGGCTTACTCGAAGAAGTTAAAGGATTGTCGGAATTCAGAGGTCAGAATGCCCTTAACACAGTGGGCTATTCAGAACTATTTGATCATCTGGAAGGAAAATGCAACCTTAAAGAAGCGATAGATAAGATCAAACAAAACACACGAAGGTTTGCCAAACGCCAACTTACGTGGTTCAGAAGAGATGATAGCATATATTGGTTTGAACCTGGTCAAACCGATACCATCATCTCTTTTCTGGAAACTAAAATTAATTAGGCCTGTGCCGTGGGGCCACCGAAATTCATCGGGAATCCTGGGTTCTCTTCCTGGGTTTTGATCCTCCCGTTGATCGCTTCGTATTTCTCTATATTGTCCTGCATAGCTCCCAATAGGCGCTTAGCGTGCTCGGGTGTCAATATAATGCGTGACTTCACCCTAGCTTTCGGAACGCCAGGCATCACGCGGATAAAATCCAATACAAATTCAGTATTGGAATGAGTGATGATCGCCAGATTTGAAAATATCCCTTCTGCTACTTCCTCAGAAAGTTCAATGTTTAATTGATTGTCTTGATTTTGTTCTTCCATAAAACAAACTTAAAAAAATTGTAGCCAATTGACCTATAGCTAGAGGAAATATCAAAGTTCAATGCATAAAAAAGTCCCCCGACGTTGATGCCGGGGGACTAAAAAAAAAATAATTAATATTAGGCTTCTACTTCTTCTTGTTTTGAAGCTAATAATTTATCGTATTCTTCTTGAGAACCTACAATGATACGTTCATATCCACGCACACCTGTACCAGAAGGGATTAAGTGCCCAACGATTACGTTTTCTTTCAATCCAAGCATGCTATCACGTTTACCCGCAATTGCCGCTTCGTTCAAGACTTTAGTAGTTTCCTGGAAGGATGCTGCCGAAATAAATGATTTTGTACCCAATGAAGCACGTGTAATACCTTGCAGGATTGAACTCGCAGTTGCAGGTCTTGCATCGCGAACTTCAATTTGCTTCAAATCCCTACGTTTCAATTGAGAATTCTCATCTCTTAATTTACGCAATGATAGAATCTGACCAGGTTTTACCGTATTTGAATCACCAGCGTCTACTACGACTTTTTTGTCATAGATCTCGTCATTCTCTACCATGAAATCCCAACGATCTACAGAGTTATTTTCTAAGAAACTAGTATCTCCCGGATCTTCAATATGAACTTTCTGCATCATCTGGTGTACAATTACCTCGAAGTGTTTATCATTGATCTTTACACCCTGCAAACGGTAAACCTCTTGGATACCGTTTACTAAGTATTCTTGCACCGCTGCAGGGCCTTTAATAGCCAAAATATCAGCAGGTGAAATAGAACCGTCAGATAACGGCATACCAGCTTTCACAAAGTCATTATCCTGTACCAAGATGTGTTTAGATAATGGAACGAGGTATTTTTTCACTTCGCCGTCCTTAGACTCGATAGTAATTTCTCGGTTACCACGTTTCACACCACCTAAAGCTACAACTCCGTCGATCTCAGTTACTACAGCAGGATTGGATGGATTACGTGCCTCAAATAACTCTGTTACCCTTGGCAAACCACCCGTGATATCCCTTGTTTTTCCTGTTGCACGAGGAATCTTAACGAGGATCTGACCAGTTTGAACCATATCCCCTTCGTCGATAGCAATGTGAGCACCTACAGGAATGTTATATCCGCGGATCAATTCACCTTTCTTATCTACAACTCGCACAGAAGGGTTTTTAGTTTTATCACGTGTGTCAATAATAACTTTTTCACGGTGACCAGTTTGCTCATCCGACTCCTCACGGAAGGTTACACCTTCAACAATTGCGTCGAATTCAATCTTACCAGCGAATTCCGAGATAATAACTGCGTTATATGGATCCCATGAACAAATCTTATCTCCTTTAGTGATTTTAGCACCATCCTCTACAAATAAGAATGAACCGTAAGGAATATTATTAGTCATGATTACTTTACCAGTACCTGGCTCGACAATCTTGAACTCACCTGAACGTCCTAAAACGATTTGAGTATCGCCATCTTCTGTTTTAGTAGCAACAGTACGAACGTTTTCAAATTCAATGATACCATCAAATTTAGCTGTGATCTGTGATTCTGCTGCGATGTTTGAAGCGGTACCACCCACGTGGAAAGTACGAAGTGTCAACTGTGTACCCGGCTCACCAATAGACTGTGCTGCAATTACACCGACAGCCTCTCCTTTTTGAACACGTTTACCTGTTGCAAGGTTACGACCGTAACACAATGCACAAACTCCTCTTTGGTTCTCGCACGTTAATACTGAACGAATTTCCACACCTTCAACAGGTGACTCTTCAATTGCCTTAGCAATTTCTTCAGTAATATCTTGTCCGGCTCCTACCAATAATTCTCCATCCAAAGGATTGAATACATCATGCAGGGATATACGTCCTAAAATTCTGTCATATAATGGCTCTACGATATCCTCATTATCCTTCAGTGCAGTAGTGTACATACCTCTTAAAGTACCACAATCTTCTGCATTAACAATCATATCTTGGGCAACGTCATGTAAACGACGAGTCAAGTATCCTGCATCGGCCGTTTTCAACGCCGTATCCGCCAAACCTTTACGTGCACCGTGGGTAGAAATAAAGTACTCCAATACCGACAATCCTTCTTTAAAGTTCGACAAGATCGGGTTTTCAATGATCTCACCACCTGAACCAGATTTCTGAGGCTTAGCCATCAGACCCCTCATTCCGCAAAGCTGACGAATCTGCTCTTTAGAACCACGGGCTCCTGAATCCAACATCATGTAAACTGAGTTGAAACCTTGGTTGTCGCTCGACAACTGGTTCATCACGAATGATGTCAGCCTGTTGTTGATACGAGTCCAAATATCGATGATCTGATTGTAACGCTCGTTGTTCGTAATGAAACCCATGTTATAGTTGTTTCTTACCTCTTCTACTTCTGCCGAAGCTTGTTCCAACAACGTATGTTTCTCAACCGGAATATTTACATCTTGTAAGTTAAACGACAAACCTCCTCTAAATGCCATCTGGAATCCTAATTCCTTAATATCATCAAGGAACTTAGAAGCGCGTGCCATACCAGTAATCTTAACTACTTCACCAATGATATCTCTTAAAGATTTTTTGGTCAACAGTTCATTGATATAACCAACTTCTTCAGGAACCATCTGATTGAACAATACACGTCCAACAGTAGTCTCTGTTAACCTGTTTACGATGTTACCATTTTCATCTTTTACATTTACCTTAACTTTAATAAATGCATGAAGATCTATACGCTTTTCATTATAAGCAATGATAACTTCTTCCGGTGAGTAGAAAATAGAATCCTGTCCTTTTACAACACGTCCCTCATCAGTTCTACGGCCTTTAGTGATATAATAAAGACCCAAAACCATATCCTGAGACGGAACCGTGATCGGTGTACCGTTAGCAGGGTTCAGGATGTTGTGTGCAGCAAGCATCAATACCTGGGCTTCCAAAATAGCAGCATGACCTAAAGGTAAATGCACCGCCATCTGGTCACCGTCAAAATCCGCGTTGAAGGCTGTACACACCAATGGATGTAACTGAATTGCCTTACCCTCTACTAATTTTGGCTGGAATGACTGAATACCCAACCTGTGCAGCGTAGGCGCACGGTTAAGCAATACAGGGTGTCCCTTCAAAACGTTCTCCAAAATATCCCAAACCAAGGGATCTTTTCTGTCTACAATTTTCTTGGCAGATTTTACAGTCTTAACAATTCCACGTTCGATCATCTTACGAATGATAAACGGTTTGAATAGCTCTGCAGCCATATCCTTAGGCAAACCGCATTCGTGTAACTTCAGGTTAGGACCTACGACAATTACCGAACGAGCAGAATAATCCACACGTTTACCTAATAAGTTTTGACGGAAACGACCTTGTTTACCTTTCAGGATATCTGAAAGAGATTTCAAAGCACGGTTACCCTCAGTTTTTACTGCATTAACCTTACGTGAGTTATCGAACAACGAATCCACAGCTTCCTGCAACATACGTTTTTCGTTACGTAAAATCACCTCAGGAGCTTTGATCTCGATCAAACGCTTCAAACGGTTGTTACGGATAATTACACGACGGTATAAATCATTTAAGTCAGAAGTCGCAAAACGACCACCTTCTAATGGAACCAAAGGACGCAATTCTGGTGGAATAACCGGAACGATCTTGATGATCATCCACTCAGGATTATTCTCGATACGTGTCCTTGAACCACGGAATGCTTCAACTACTTGCAGACGCTTCAAAGCTTCGTTTTTACGTTGCTGAGAAGTTTCGTTTGCAGCCTGGTGACGCAGGTTATAAGATAAAGTATCTAAATCAATACGTTTTAACAAATCCTCTAATGCTTCTGCACCCATTTTGGCCACAAACTTATTAGGATCCTTATCGTCAAGGTATTGGTTTTCTTTCGGTAATTTATCCAGAATATCCAGGTATTCTTCCTCAGTCAGGAAATCCATGTATTGGATCCCTTCTTCAGACATCAGACCTGGTTGGATAACTACGTAACGCTCGTAGTAAATAATCAAATCCAGACGCTTGGTAGGTAAGCCCAGCAAGTATCCGATTTTATTAGGCAAAGAACGGAAATACCAGATGTGCGCAACAGGGACCACCAAATTGATATGTCCCATACGCTCTCTACGTACTTTTTTCTCTGTCACCTCAACACCACAGCGGTCACAAACAATACCTTTATAACGGATACGCTTGTATTTACCACAGTGGCATTCGTAATCTTTAACCGGACCAAAAATACGCTCGCAGAACAAACCATCACGTTCAGGTTTGTAAGTACGGTAATTGATAGTCTCAGGTTTCAACACCTCACCGCTCGAACGCTCTAAAATAGCTTCTGGCGATGCCAAACTAATGGTGATCGAGGTGAAATTGCTTTTTAATTTATTATCCTTTTTGTAAGACATAGCTCTTTTGTTTGAAAGTTGAAAAATTTAAAAAGTTGGGATGCCTTCACACCCCAACAAAATAACTTTCAACATTAGTCTAACGTAATATCTAAACCTAATCCGCGTAACTCATGTACCAATACATTGAATGACTCTGGTACACCAGGTGTAGGAAGATTCTCGCCTTTTACAATTGCTTCGTAAGTTTTGGCCCTGCCGATCACATCATCTGATTTCACAGTTAAGATCTCTTGCAGAATATTGGCCGCACCGAATGCTTCCAATGCCCAAACCTCCATCTCACCGAAACGCTGACCACCAAACTGGGCTTTACCACCCAAAGGTTGTTGTGTGATCAATGAATATGGCCCGATTGAACGTGCGTGCATCTTATCATCAACCATGTGACCCAATTTCAGCATATAAATAATACCTACTGTTGTCGGTTGATCAAATTTCTCACCCGTTAATCCGTTATTCAGGTAAGTACGGCCTGAAGCAGGTAAACCAGCTTTAGCAATCCAATCCTCAACTTCATAATGTTTTGCACCGTCAAAGATCGGAGTAGCGAATTTCACACCCAGTTCTTTACCAGCCCACGCCAGTACAGTCTCATAGATCTGACCCAAGTTCATACGTGAAGGTACACCCAGTGGATTCAACACAATATCAACAGGAGTTCCGTCTTCTAAGAATGGCATATCTTCATCCCGAACGATACGAGCAACAATACCCTTATTACCGTGACGACCAGCCATCTTATCACCTACTTTTAACTTACGTTTCTTAGCTACATAAACCTTAGCCATTTGTACGATACCAGATGGGAGTTCATCACCTACGCTGATGGCAAATTTATCACGTTTATACGCACCCAGTTCTTCGTTCACACGAATACCATAGTTGTGGATCAACAACTTGATCTGATCATTTTTATCATCATCAGTAGTCCATTTGTATGGATTGATGTGTGCATATTCCAGATCAGACAAACTTTTCTGTGTAAATTTAGCTCCTTTAGGGAACAGCAATTCTTTGTAAACGTTATAAACACCTTGTGATGTTTTACCGTTCACGATTTGGAATAATTTATCTACCAGTTCGTTTTTAAGATTTGTAGTAGCAAGATCGTACTTCTTATCTAATTTCTCTATCGCCGATTTTTCTTCAGCTTTAGTTGTTTTTTTAGCTCTTGAGAACAATTTGGTATCAATTACCACACCTTTGATTGAAGGAGGAGTCTTCAATGATGCATCTTTCACATCACCTGCTTTATCTCCAAAAATCGCACGTAATAACTTCTCTTCTGGTGAAGGATCAGATTCTCCCTTAGGAGTGATCTTACCTATCAGGATATCACCTTCTTTAACTTCAGCACCAATACGGATGATACCATTCTCGTCAAGATCTTTAGTAGCTTCTTCAGAAACGTTAGGAATATCTGGTGTCAGTTCCTCTTCCCCACGTTTTGTATCACGCACTTCCAATTCAAACTCTTCAATGTGCAAAGAGGTAAAGATATCCTCACGGACAATACGTTCGTTGATCACGATCGCATCCTCAAAGTTATATCCTTGCCAAGGCATGAAAGCAACTTTCAAGTTCCTTCCCAGTGCCAACTCGCCATTTTCTGTAGCATATCCCTCACAAAGCACTTGTCCTTTTACTACTTTCTGGCCTTTCTTAACGATTGGCTTCAAGTTGATACAAGTATTCTGGTTGGTTTTTTTGAACTTGATCAGTTTGTAGGTTTTGCTGTCACCTTCAAAAGAAACAAGACGATCGCCGTCATTTCTTACATATTTAATGGTGATTTCATTAGCATCTACATATTCTACCACACCGTCACCTTCAGCATTGATCAGTGTTCTTGAATCACGTGCAACGCGACCTTCCAAACCTGTACCAACAATAGGTGCTTCAGGACGTAACAATGGTACAGCCTGACGTTGCATGTTCGATCCCATCAAAGCCCTGTTCGCATCATCATGCTCAAGGAAAGGAATCAACGAAGCTGCAATTGAAGTAATCTGATTAGGTGCCACGTCCATTAAGTCCAATTTCTCAGGCTCAATAATCGGGAAGTCACCCTCATAACGTGCTTTTACACGTGGAGTAGTAAAGTTACCTTTATCATCATACTCGGCATTTGCCTGTGCAATCGTTTTCCCATCCTCATCCTCCGCAGACAAGTAGATCACTGGCTCGTCAACTGAGACGATACCGTTGTCTACTTTCTTATATGGCGTCTCAATGAAACCTAGGTTATTGATCTTAGCATGAACGCAAAGAGAGGAGATCAAACCAATGTTTGGCCCCTCTGGAGTTTCGATAGTACACAGACGACCATAGTGAGTATAGTGAACGTCACGTACCTCAAAACCTGCTCGCTCACGTGAAAGACCGCCTGGGCCTAAAGCTGATAAACGACGCTTGTGCGTAATCTCCGCCAAAGGATTGGTCTGATCCATAAACTGAGACAACTGGTTGGTACCAAAGAATGAATTAATAACCGAGGACAACGTCCGGGCATTGATCAAATCTGTTGGCGTGAAAACCTCATTGTCACGGATATTCATACGCTCACGAATTGTGCGGGCCATACGAGCCAAACCTACTCCGAATTGTGCGTACAATTGCTCACCTACTGTACGAACACGACGGTTCGACAAGTGATCGATATCATCCACCTCTTCTTTAGAGTTGATCAACTTGATCAGGTATTTGACGATCGCAATAATATCTGCTTTTGTCAATACCTTAACGTGATCTGGGGTGTCCATTTTCAATTTACGGTTGATGCGGTATCTACCAACATCACCTAAATCATAACGTTTATCCGAAAAGAACAAACGCTCAATGATACCTCTTGCAGTTTCCTCATCAGGTGGTTCTGCGTTACGCAGTGCACGATAGATGTTTTCCACAGCCTCTTTTTCAGAGTTTGAAGTATCTTTCTGTAATGTATTATAGATAATGGTATAATCAGCCTGACTTGCTCCGTCATCTTTAGACAAGATGATCGTTTTTACGCCAGCATCAATGATCATATCAATATGGTCGTCTTCTAAAACAGTATCCCTGTCTAAGATCACTTCGTTACGATCTATAGAAACTACCTCACCGGTGTCTTCATCTACAAAATCTTCAACCCATTTTCTCAGAACCCTTGCAGCAAGCTTACGACCGATATATTTTTTCAAGCCGGATTTACTCACCTTCACCTCATCAGCAAGGTCAAATAATTCCAGGATGTCTTTATCAGAATCATAACCGATGGCACGCAACAAAGTGGTAACCGGGAATTTTTTCTTACGATCGATGTAAGCGTACATGACGTTGTTTACGTCAGTGGCAAACTCAATCCAAGATCCTTTGAAAGGAATGACACGGGCAGAATATAGCTTGGTACCATTCGTGTGACGGCTTTGACCGAAGAACACCCCTGGAGACCTGTGTAGTTGAGAAACAATTACACGCTCTGCACCGTTAATCACAAATGTACCCTTTGGAGTCATATAAGGTATAGTACCCAGGTATACATCTTGAATGATAGTTTCAAAATCTTCGTGTTCAGCATCGTTACAAGAAAGCTTTAACTTAGCTTTTAACGGAACACTGTAAGTTAACCCGCGGTCGATACACTCTGGTATATCATAACGTGGTGGGTCAATAAAATAATCAAGGAACTCCAGAACAAAAATGTTCCTGGAATCAGTGATTGGAAAGTTCTCAGCGAACACTTTAAACAAACCTTCTGTATGACGGTTATCCGAAGTGGTCTCAATCTGAAAGAATTCTCTGAATGATTGCAACTGCACATCTAGAAAATCTGGATAATCTATGATATGCTTACTACGTGCAAAATTTACTCTTTGGTCGACTTTATTTGCCAATGGACTAAAGTTAATTTACTTTAAGAATAAACTATTTGTTTGGTTAGCCGTTAAACAATCTCACCAACCAAACAAGATGAAATGTTTATAAACAGGTATAGACTCCGACTATGCAGTCGGAGTCTACGGTTAAAGTTATATTAAAATTAAGCGATTACTTAATTTCAACTACAGCTCCAGCTTCTTCTAATTGTTTTTTCAGAGCTTCAGCTTCGTCTTTAGCAACACCAGCTTTCAATTCTTTTGGTGCACCGTCAACTAAATCTTTAGCTTCTTTCAAACCTAAACCAGTTAAGTCTTTTACCAATTTAACAACTGCTAATTTCTGACCACCAGCTTCTTTCAAGATTACATCAAAAGTTGATTTCTCTTCAGCTGCAGGAGCAGCATCACCAGCAGGACCTGCAACAGCAACTGCAGCAGCAGCTGGTTCAATACCATACTCGTCTTTTAAGATTTGAGCTAATTCGTTAACTTCTTTAACTGTCAAGTTTACCAATTGCTCAGCAAACGCTTTTAAATCTGCCATTTTTATAGATTTTTAAAAATTTACGTAAAATAATTTATTAATATGAACTTATAAGGTGTTCCTTAACCTTCTCTCTCTTGAAGAGTTTTAACTAATCCTGCAATCGTGCTACCACCTGATTTCAATGCAGAAATCACGTTTTTAGCAGGTGATTGTAACAATCCAACGATATCTCCGATAAGCTCTTCTCTTGATTTCAAGCTTACTAAAGTATCTAATTGGTTATCGCCAATAAATACCGTTGAATCGATATAAGCAGCTTTAAGCACTGGTTTATCAGATCCTTTTCTCAGGGCTTTGATCAGCTTAGCTGGACCATTACCTACCGTTGAGAATAACAATGCTGACTGACCTTTAAGCGCTACAAAGATCTCCGATGCGTCGCCTTCTAAACCTTCAATCGCTTTTCTGATCAAAGTGTTTTTAGCTACCTGCATCTCAATCCCGCTTTCAAAACATTTACGACGGATACTGTTTATTTTCTCAACAGATAAGCTTGATGTGTCGGCAATATAAAAATTACCGAATTCCTGCATCTTCTCTTGAAGAGCGGAAACTACTTCGTGTTTTTCTTCTCTGTTCATAATTAGATCCCCGCTACTGATTTAGTTTCGATTGCAATTCCAGGACTCATTGTAGAAGAAACATGAATGCTCTTGAAATAAGTTCCTTTTGCAGCAGATGGTTTCAGCTTAGAAATTACTTGAAGTACTTCTAATGCATTTTCATATATTTTCTCTGCTGGGAATGATACTTTTCCCACTGAAGCATGGATAATACCTGTTTTGTCAACTTTAAAATCAATTTTACCGCCTTTTACGTCAGTTACTGCTTTACCAACTTCGTTAGTTACAGTACCTGATTTCGGGTTTGGCATAAGGTTACGTGGACCTAAAACGCGGCCCAGTTTACCTACTTTTGCCATACAAGCAGGAGTAGTGATAATAATGTCAACATCAGTCCATCCACCTTCAATCTTGGCTACATATTCGTCTAAACCTACGAAATCTGCCCCTGCAGCTTTAGCCTCTTCTTCCTTGTCAGGAGTACAAAGAACTAAAACACGTACAGTCTTACCTGTACCGTGTGGTAAAGTAGCGATACCACGAACCATTTGGTTCGCTTTACGCGGATCTACACCTAACGCTACATCGATATCAACCGATGCATCAAATTTAGTTGTAGTGATTTCTTTAACCAAAGCAGCCGCATCCTTTAAAGAATACGTTTTACCAGATTCTAGTTTAGCATGTGCCTTTTTTTGATTTTTTGTTAATTTAGCCACTGTTGTAAACTGTTTTTTGTTAATTAATTTGTCCAAGGTGCATCACCGCTAACGGTGATTCCCATACTGCGTGCTGTACCGGCAACCATACTCATTGCCGATTCGATAGTGAAAGCATTTAGATCCGTCATTTTATCTTCAGCAATTGACTTAACCTGATCCCAAGTCACCGAACCAACTTTCTTACGGTTGGGCTCAGCAGAACCACTCGTTAATTTAGTAGCATCCTTTAACTGGATAGCAACCGGAGGGGTTTTGATGATAAATTCGAAAGACTTGTCAGCATAAACAGTAATTACAACTGGTAAAACTTTACCGGGCTTATCTTGGGTACGAGCATTGAATTGCTTGCAAAACTCCATAATGTTCACCCCCTTAGCACCCAATGCAGGTCCTACTGGTGGCGATGGATTTGCAGCTCCACCCTTGATCTGTAATTTAACAAGTGCACTGACTTCTTTTGCCATTTTCTGTTTTTGTTAATTTGTAATACTCAATGTTAAAATGTGGAAGCATGTAACATTTAAGGTCTTTATCTACTCTTTTTCTACTTGCATATAGTTAAGCTCCAAAGGAGTTTTTCTTCCGAAAATCTTAACCATAACCTTCAATTTCTTTTTCTCTTCGTTAACCTCTTCAATCACGCCGGTGAATCCATTGAACGGACCGTCCATGACCTTCACGTTTTCGCCTACATAGTAAGCCACGTTCATCGTTTCACTTTGCTGGCTCATCTCATCGACTTTACCTAAAATGCGGTTAACTTCTGCCTGACGCATAGGAACCGGGTTTCCTCCCTTGTCCCCTAAAAAGCCAATCACACTATTAATGTTCTTAATAATGTGTTCCAATTCTCCATCCAGGGTAGCTTCAATCAAAACATATCCCGGATAAAAGTTGCGCTCCTTAGCAATCTTTTTTCCATCCTTCATCTGGTAATATTTCTCCATTGGGATCAATACCTGTGGCACCAAATGTGAAAATCCTAAACGGCTAATTTCAGAATCGATGTACTGTTTTACCTTTTTTTCTTTACCGCTAACAGCTCTAACCACATACCATTTCAACTGATCGTTCATTTAGCTCTATTAATTAGAAAGTGATTTATAAAAAGTATCCAATACAAAAGTAGATCCCTTATCCATTGCAAAAACAACTAATGCAATAATAAGTGAAGCTACCAAAACCAATATAGCAGAATTTTGCAATTCTCCCCATGTAGGCCAGGTAACCTTCTGGGTCATTTCTTCATACGATTCTTTAACAAATTGAACTACTTTAGCCATAATTATTTTTTTGCACGGGAACAAGGATTCGAACCCTGATCAAAGGTTTTGGAGACCTCTATTCTACCATTGAACTATTCCCGTGTATTTTGATAATGTCTTTAAAAGACTACAATCAGGTTTAGATAACAAAGTACTCAAGCAATTGAAGCCTGAGTACTTTGCTTCTTTATTTCAAACTGTCTGATATCTCTTTCGAGAATCGAAGAACTATTTTAAAATTTCAGTTACCTGACCAGCACCTACTGTTCTACCACCTTCACGGATAGCGAAACGTAGACCTTTTTCCATTGCAATAGCGTTGATCAATTTAACAGTGATCGTAACGTTATCACCAGGCATTACCATTTCAGTTCCTTCAGCCAGTGAGATCTCACCAGTTACGTCTGTGGTACGGAAATAGAATTGTGGACGGTATTTGTTAAAGAATGGAGTGTGACGTCCACCTTCTGCTTTTGATAATACATAGATCTCAGCTTTGAAATCAGTGTGAGGAGTTACAGAAGCTGGTTTACAGATAACCATACCACGACGGATATCAGTTTTCTCAATACCACGCAACAATAAACCTACGTTATCACCTGCTTCACCATAATCAAGGATTTTACGGAACATCTCAACACCTGTTACAGTTGATTTAAGATTTTCTGCACCCATACCCAAGATCTCAACTGGATCACCAGAGTTGATCACACCACGCTCGATACGACCAGTTGCAACAGTACCACGACCAGTGATCGAGAATACGTCCTCAACAGGCATCAAGAATGGAAGGTCAGTCAAACGTGGAGGAATTGGAATGTAGCTATCAACAGCATCCATCAATTCCATGATTTTAGCAACCCATTTAGCATCACCGTTCAAGCCACCAAGAGCTGAACCTTGAATAACAGGGATATCATCACCAGGGAATTCATAGAATGATAACAATTCACGAACTTCCATTTCTACTAATTCTAACAATTCAGGATCATCAACCATATCCACTTTATTCATGAATACAACCAATGAAGGAACACCTACCTGACGAGCCAATAGAATGTGCTCGCGAGTTTGTGGCATCGGACCATCTGTAGCAGCTACAACGATGATAGCTCCATCCATTTGCGCAGCACCAGTAACCATGTTTTTCACGTAATCCGCGTGACCTGGACAGTCAACGTGTGCATAGTGACGGTTAGCTGTTGAATACTCAACGTGTGCTGTGTTAATAGTGATACCTCTTTCTTTTTCCTCTGGAGCAGAGTCAATTGAATCAAATGAACGCGCCTCAGATAAACCAGCATCAGATAACACTTTAGTGATAGCTGCTGTTAAGGTTGTTTTACCGTGGTCAACGTGACCGATTGTGCCGATGTTTAAGTGCGGCTTGCTGCGGTCAAACTTTTCTTTTGCCATGTTTTTATACTTATTAGTAGGTTAACTTTTTATTTATTTATTGTTTTGATACAATTCAATACAAAAAACCTTGTCCAACTGAGCTTAATCAGGTTCAACAAAGCTTCTTCTTTATTTTTTTTGAGCCAAAGATGGGACTTGAACCCACGACCTCTTCCTTACCAAGGAAGTGCTCTACCGCTGAGCTACTTCGGCTTTTAATCTCAGCCTGCAATCACATTCAACCTAAGCTGAAATCTTTTTAAAGTGCCGATTGCCCACCTTTTTCCATTTTTGAGCGGAAGACGAGGTTCGAACTCGCGACCTATAGCTTGGAAGGCTATCGCTCTACCAACTGAGCTACTTCCGCTTCTTTTTTGTGGGGAGAGAAGGATTCGAACCTTCGAAGTCTCGCGACAACAGAGTTACAGTCTGTCCCATTTGGCCACTCTGGTATCTCCCCAAAAAGAGCCTCCTATCGGAATCGAACCAATGACCTACTGATTACAAGTCAGTTGCTCTACCAGCTGAGCTAAGGAGGCTTATATCGTTCATCACCGAAAAAAGGCAACGAATTTTTATAATATTAATCTTTCATAGAACTTTCCGTTTTTAGTGTTGGACTAACGCCCTCTCTGAAACGGAATGCAAATGTACACGAATTTAAATACGATCCAAAATTATTTTAAAAAAAAATTGACGGGATTTAGTCCCGTCAATTTCAATATTAAAAACCAGAAAAAGTACTCTCCTAGTAATCAGACACTTCATTAGCATTCAAAAGCGCTTTGTGTTCGCTTAATTTTACACGAGTTTTGTCTTTATGTTTAGTTATTTGTTTCCTTAAGGATTCTATAGCCAAATCCGTAGCCTCTTCAAAGGATTTACATTGCTCTTTTGCAAACATGGTCCCCCCAGGAACGATCAGCTTAATCTCACTGATTTTGTTCGCCTCATCGTCTACATTTTCCAATTTTAAATAGACCTCCCCACTAATAATCTGGTCAAAAAACTGATCTAACTTATCTACTTTCTTCTGAATGAAGTCTAATAACTTTTGGTCTGCATTGAAATGGATCGATTGAACTGTAATTTTCATATTTTCCTCCTCTTTTTTATGCCTTTGGATGGGCTTGTTTATATATAGTTTTTAGTCTTTCTACTGAATTGTGGGTATAAACCTGGGTCGCGGCGAGACTGGCATGCCCCAATAATTCTTTAATCGCATTTAAATCTGCCCCCCTATTCAATAAACTCGTTGCATAGGAATGGCGGAGCACATGTGGACTTTTCTTTTCTTGTGTTGAAATGTACGTCAAATAACGACCGACTGTGCGGTAAATTTGCTTCGCATAAGCATCTGCTCCTTTATCTGTAACGAACAAAACCCCGCTTTTGTTATTAAAATTCTGCAATGATTTCAATTCAATGTATTTCTTCAGCTCTCCAGTAAGCGATTCAGTTATCGGAATAATCCTTTCTTTACTCCGTTTCCCCACTACCTTTACGCTGTTGGCATAAAAATCGACATCTGTCGCTTTCAATGATAAAAGCTCTGCTAACCTCATCCCCGTGCCAAATAAGACCTCAATGATCAGCTTATCTCTCACAGAAGCGAAACTATCGTCAAAGATCTCCGGCGAATCCAGCAACAGGTCAAGTTTCTGATCCTCTATAAAAACTGGTAATGCTTTAGGAATCTTGGGTGCTTTGATAGTCGAAATGGGATTCTGTGTTACCCGGCCTTCTTTCAACAAATATTTATAAAAACTACGGAGCGTCGATAATTTTCTCCCAACCGAACTTTCTGAAGCCCCGCTTTCCATCAACCAAACCATAAAATCCCTCACGTGTACAGGCTTCAACTCTTCTAAAGAAAGCTCGTAGTTGACAATCATGAAATCCTTAAACTGAATCAGATCGGCTCTGTAAGACTGCAAGGTGTGCGGAGAATAACGCTTCTCGTGTTGGAGATATGTTAAAAATTGGTCAACAGCCATAGAAACTATTTGTATTGCTCGATAAGTGAATATACAAAACAATATTTAACAATTTCTTATTATTTTAATAATAAAAAAGCGCCATTGATGGTGATCAATGACGCTTCAAAATCTATAATGTAGATTGTCAGAACTATATAGTTCCTTCCAATTGCATATTTTGCTTGTAAATTGCGTGTTTCACTTGCGTACGACGAGCAACAGATTTCTTTTCGTATGCTTGACGACTGCGTAGTTCTCTCAACACACCTGTTTTCTCGAATTTCTTCTTGAAACGCTTAAGGGCTTTATCCAATGATTCGCCGTCTTTAATATTGATAATGATCATAACGTAAAATACCTCCTCTCGTTGTTTTTAGGACTGCAAAGATAAGGCTTAGATTTGACAATCAAAACAATATTTTAAATTAATCAAAATAAAGCAGTTAATATAAAAATCCGGCACCTTTTGAATGCCGGATTTTACAGTTGATATATTTGGTTAGAATATGTTTTTATTTTTTTGCACTACTAATTTAATCTTTTAAAACTTCTCTTGCAATAACTATTTTCTGAATCTCTGAAGTTCCTTCTCCGATTGTACATAATTTGCTGTCGCGGTAGAATTTTTCTACCGGAAAATCCTTAGTATAACCATACCCACCAAAGATCTGTACTGCATCTGTAGAGACCCTGACCGCCACTTCCGATGCGAAGTATTTCGCCATCGCAGACTCTTTGGTCATCGGCAATCCACGGTTCTTCAGATCCGCAGCTTGCCTGATCAACAGTTCAGCAGCTTCTATCTCTGTTGCCATGTCTGCAAGCTTGAAGCTGATGCCCTGAAAACTAGCTATCGGCTGACCAAACTGATGCCGCTCTTTAGCATAAGCTAATGCTGCTTCATAAGCGCCCTTCGCTATACCCAATGACAAAGCTGCTATAGATATCCTCCCTCCGTCCAGCACCTTCATTGCCTGTTTAAATCCTTCACCTTCTTCACCCAATAAATTCTCCTTAGGCACCCTGCAATTGTCGAAAATCATCTCTGTAGTTTCAGAAGCCCGCATCCCCAACTTATTTTCTTTCTTTCCCGCCGAAAAGCCAGCTGTACCTCTTTCTACAACTATAGCAGAAATACCTTTGGAATCACCTTTTTCTCCCGTCCTTACCATCACTACAGCCACATCACCCGTCTTACCATGCGTAATCCAGTTTTTTGCACCATTGATCACATATTCATCTCCATCTAATACCGCTGTAGTCATCATCCTCAAAGCATCCGAACCAGTATTCGCCTCTGTGAGTCCCCAGGCACCGATCCATTCTGCACTGGCGAGTTTCGGTAACCATTTTTCCTTCTGCACATCATTGGCAAAGGCAAGAATATGGCCCGTACACAGCGAATTGTGTGCAGCGACCGACAAGCCGATAGAGCCACATACACGTGCCACTTCAACAATGACATCCACATACTCCTGGTATCCGAATCCTGATCCTCCATAATTCTCGGGCACCAATACCCCCATTAGTCCCAATTCGCCCAGCGCTTTGAAGACAGGCAATGGAAAATATTGGGCTTCGTCCCATTCCATCACATTCGGCCGGATGTGTTTTTCAGCAAAATCCCGCACCATGGCTTTGATCATCTCTTGATTTTCTGAGGTACTAAAACTGTATCCTACAGAACTATCCATTGTTTCTAACATAGATTTATTGTTTGAATGCGGACAATGTTAATGAAATAAAATCACTCCATCACCTTTAGAAAACCCCTCATTTGATAGAACGAAATGGTATTTAGTTCATTAATGCCGTGCCCTCATTTTAGGCAGTCAAATACACTTGAAAAGTTTTTTTATTTTTTTTTAGCTTAGTCCCCAAATTCAGCTTAAACAACGCAGACTCATGACTTATATCAACAGGAAGGCGATCATCACGCAGTTAAAAAACGACCTGATTGGAAAAGATGCCTACCGGGGAGTAACCCTCACCTATTCCTGGCTTGCCAACCAGTTTGGGCATTTTTCCCTGGGTTTCATCCCTACCATTGTCATCTATCATTTTATCCGCTCAAATCCGAATATTGCCTACCCCGAACTTTGGGCTTCTATAGGTGTATGGTCTGCCTGGATATTGTTCGAGGCTTACAATTTTCTCGGACCATTATTGCTTAAAACTACAACAAAGCGAAAAGCACTCAATAAAGGCGAATATACTTTCAGCCCTTCCTGGAGAAACCTCACCTTCGATACCCTTACTGACCTTATGTATTTCGGCATGGGTGCCCTCGCGGCGAGCCTGATCTGCGGTTACCATACTGAAATGCTCTATACACTGATTGGAATGCTCATTCTCGTAAGCTACCCAGCATATTATTGGTATACGACAAAAATGTACTTGCAAAATGCAGAATATCCTTTTCAGCTTCGCCTCAGTCAGTGGAACCAAAACATCAAACCTGAACATAAAGAGGCCGTACATCGTTTCCTGGACATGGATGCGAACCAGCTGGGCAGACACATGCTCATTTTCGGCTCCCGTGGCAGTGGAAAAACTTCCCTTTCTGTTGGTATCGCTACAGAAGCATCTATCAAGAGCAATTGTTGCAGTTATATTACCGCAGTCAAATTACTCAGCCTATTTTTTGAGCGCAATCCATCTCAGTCCCAATTGAATCAACTTTGGTCGTGGCGAAACTGCAACCTGTTGGTCATTGACGACATCAACCCTGGCAGGCCGGTAAAAGGAGACATTATCACTACAGCTCTTTTCTATGAACTACTGAACAATGTAGATTGCGGATCAGACAACATCAAACATATAAGGGAAAAGAACATCATTTGGGTCATGGGAAGCGATGATCCCACAAACCTGCTGGAAGAAAAATGGGAAAGCCTATTGCAGCAGATTGGGATTCCTAAATCCCACATCACCACCATTAACCTAGACTAAGGCAGGATATTATTGTCGTACGCAAAACTCACCAGGTGGGTCAGGCTCTTGACGTCAAAACGCTTATATAAAGGAATAATTCTTTTTTCGATTGCAGAATGTGAAACGTTTAGTTCATGGGCAATTTCCTTAAAGGAATAACCCTTTGCAACTAGTGAGAGTGCTTCTTTTTCTTTATTGGAGATCGCCAGGTGATGGAACAGTACTTTGTTCAATTCTTCTTCAAATTTTTCCTTCTCCGGACCATATGCAGCATAACGCATGATCTTTCCGAAAATTAAATTCCTGTTGATCTGAAAACGGCCAATGATAGACTCAATCCGGCCATTCTCTGAACTAAATATTCCAACCCTTACAATCATGGGTACATGTGCACCGTTCTTGTGGATCTTTTTCAACTCTATCGTAAAGCTATACTCCTCAAGACTCTTAGATTTACCATGAATAAATTTCAAAGCTTTGTCGTTCAGATCATGCGAAAAGGGTGCAAATTCGGGTGCCGACATATTGACGATGGCCAACATATTGATTTCATCATCCTTATAACCTAATACTTCTTCCCAGCCATTAGCGAAGATCATGCGATTTTCTTTGAAAGAATAAATATAAATGGCCTCATCTGGAAACCTGGGTATCGTCTGCCTAAAGTACTTAGCCTGCTCACTCTCCAAATCCGCAGGAATAGCTGTGATGAAATTCCTTGAATATTCCCCAAAGTTCTTATTAGCTGTCATTTTCTCTCCGCTTTTGAATACTGCGTGTTTTCACAGTTGACTAAACTCGAAAACAGCACTAGATTTGCAACAAATTTAAAATAATTTAGTCACCCTTGTAAACATGACCATCCGTTTTTCAGTACTTATTTTAAAAATCATTGCTATAATATTGTTTCTACTGTGCATATATCAATTAGCCGGTCTCAATCAGCTTATTTAATAAGCAGCAAGTGCAAAAACCCGATCTGAAAAGGGGATCAAGCGTTTCTTTCCATTTAGAAAATCCAGAGAGATGATAAAAGAATAACCTGCGACCTCTGCACCGAGCTGCCGCACCAGTTTAGAAGCAGCCACTACAGTCCCGCCAGTTGCCAGCAGGTCGTCATGAATGAGTATCCGTTGCCCCTGAAATACCGCATCTTCATGGCATTCGATTGTCGCAGTCCCATATTCCAGCTCATAAGACTCCCTTACCGTCTTATAAGGTAATTTTCCTGCCTTGCGAATGGGCACAAAGGGTAAACCCATCAAGCGTGCAAGGGCTGGACCAAATAAAAATCCGCGACTTTCTATACCAGCTATTACATCAATATCCAGTCCTTTGAGTTGCAATGCCAGCTCCGTGACAATCTCATCGCAGAGCGATGGATCTTTCAATATAGGGGTGATGTCTTTGAAAATAATCCCTGCTTTCGGAAAATCTCGTACGTCCCGTACACTTTGTTTTATTTTAGTTGCTATCATCACTCAAAATTAAGGTAAGGTGCCAGTCGTTCAATGGTTTCTCCATCCAGAATGGCGATTTTATTTAAGTCTGCAATATTACTATAATTTCCATGTTGTTTTCTATATTGTATCAGCGCATTTATCTGTTTATATCGGATGTATGGATGATTTTTAAAATCTTCCAATGCGGCAGTGTTGATGTTGATCTTTCTCAGCTGATCCGGCGTTATTATCAATTGTGAGCTGATCTCTTCATATTTAATAGAATCTAATCCATAAACTTCCAGTAATTGTTCCTTTCTATAAAAACCGCCGAGGCGCTCCCGGTATTTTAGAATCCGACGTGCAAAGGCAGGACCTATCCCCGACACCTCCACCAACGCAGCACTATCCGCGGTATTGAGTGATACCAATTTTAGCTCGGATCTACTGATTTTCCTACCCGGTTTATAAGCTCCCAATCCAAGACCTTTTTGTTCTGCCATAGGCATTATCCTAACATAAGGCGCAATCTGCTGATACAGCTCATCACTGATGGTATACATCTTTTGAAGATCCTGAGCCTTCCTAAATTGCCCGCCCTTAGCTATATATTTAAGCAGCGACAAAGCCTGCCTCTGGGAAAGTCCCAATTGCTGCCAGCCCTGAAGGCTGAGGGTATTGGGGTCAAAATAAAATCGCCTGGTCGCTATTCTCGTCTCCTTTTTCAATTCAACAAATTCTCGTGTTGCAGTAGATCCGGACTGCTTCATTTCATTTAGATGCAAAGTATATAAGGCCTTTTCCTTAGCGTGGTTTTCTGTATCCTCAGTATTCCAAAAAGCATGCAGCCTCGGCAACAGTTTCAAAAATACAATGATCAGAACCAAAACAAGTAAGCCGTTAAATTCGCCTTTGCTCAAGGCAAATTGATGAATGAGCCATTTCTTCATAGAGCGAATCTAGCCTACTTATTTCTCAATGACCAAATTCCAATAATCAAAAACGAAATCCGTTCACCATAATTTACAACAGTAGTTCTGTCAGTTTTGGGACAAATGACAACAAATTTAAACGTATGAAAAATATAAACCTTACTTTTGAGATTGGATTTTAATTTACTAACCACGCATTTAAATGAAGATCATAACTACCCAAGAGTTTGCAAAAGCTACAAAAATCGATAAACTGGGTGTCCCCGGCCTTGCAGCTTTACTCATGGAGATGATGAAACTCAATGACATCAATAAAGTTTTCTCTCAGAATCAGCATTTCAATGGCTTAGAGTTTGTCGACAAAATATTGGAGACCATTGGAGTAAGCATTGATTTTGATGAAGATGATTTGAAAAACATTCCCAAAACCGGTGGCTTCATCGCCATTGCAAATCATCCCTACGGCGGTGTAGAAGGTCTGGCATTGGTAAAACTACTTTGCACAGTGAGACCCGAAGCCAAAGTGATGGTGAATTTCATCCTCAAAAAAATACCTAACCTCAGCGAATTCTTCGTTGCAGTCAACCCATTCGAAAACATACAGCATTCTTCCAGCATCAGCGGGTTGAAAGCAACCTTCGATTTGTTACAAAGCGGCGTACCCATTGGCATTTTTCCTGCAGGAGAGGTATCTACCTTCAGTTTAGATAAACAGGAGATCACAGATAAGCTATGGCATCCCGTAGTAGGTAAATTGATTGCCAGGGCCAAACTTCCGGTAGTGCCTATTTATTTCCACGGAAATAATGGTGTGCTCTTCAATATCCTGAGCTTCATCCACCCTACACTCAGAACGGCCAAGCTCCCTTCAGAATTCCTCAACAAGCAAGGTTTAAAAATAAAAGTACGGATAGGCAAACCCATCCATATAGAAGATATTTCCTATCGCAATAATACCAACAAATTGCTTGACTTTTTAAGGGCCCGTACCTATGCGCTTGGTACTGGCTTAGAAGAGGAAAAAAAACTGTTCAATCCTATTAATCTGTTTAAGATTAAGAAAAAACCAGAATCAGTGATTGAGGAAACAGACCGCAATCTTATTGTAGAGGAAGTTAGTCAATTGGAAAGTTTCCGGGTATGGCAGGAAAAAAACTATGAAGTATACATTACGCCTACTTCTACCATCCCTCACATCCTACGGGAAATCGGTCGCTTAAGGGAAATCACTTTCAGAGAAGTTGGCGAGGGCACAAATAAGAAGATCGACCTGGACAATTACGACATTTACTATAATCACCTGTTCATTTGGGACAAAGAACTTCAAAACATCGTTGGTGCTTACCGGATTGGCAAAGGCGATGAGATTCTGAACACCATGGGGCGCAGGGGTTTTTATATTTCCGAATTGTTTAAGATTAAAGAACCTTTCTATCCTATTCTCAGAAAAGGCATCGAACTCGGACGTTCATGGATCCGTAAGGAGTATCAGCAAAAGCCATTACCGTTATTCCTTTTATGGAAGGGCATCCTCAAATACTTGCTGGACAATCCGCAATACCGTTATATGTTTGGTCCAGTGAGCATTAGCAACAATTTCTCTAAGTTTTCAAAGTCTCTGATCGTCAATTACATCACTAAAAATCATTTTGATTACGATCTCGCAGCTTATGTAAAACCGAAGAACAAGTTCAAAGCAGATCTTTCAGCGATTGATAAAGACCTGCTGATCGAGAGCAGTGAATCCTTAAAAGACCTGGACAGTCTGATTTCAGACATTGAAAACTCACACATCAAAATTCCAGTCTTATTAAGACAGTACATGAACCTGAATGCAAAGATCATTTGCTTCAATATAGACCCCAAATTTTCTGACTGCCTGGATGGATTCCTCCTGGTAGACACCCAAAACATCCCGGCTGAAATGCTGGAGAAGATTGGTAAGAATTTTTAAAAGCGAAAAGCCCCGACATCCATCGGGGCTTTTCGTTATCAACTAAACCTAAACGTATATAAATACTAACCAAATATTTATAATACAAAGGTAAATGCGCCATATTAAATGCCAGTTAAGTATAAGTTATCATGCCAGTATATGGCTTATCAATTGTACTAGTTTCCTACCACTATCCTACTAGTATGCTACCAGTCTCTACCAGTCCCTGTGGTAAGAGATTGGAAGGAAGTTGGTAGTTATTGGATATCACAGTAGTACGGTTAACAAGAGGGTATCGAAGTCCGATTAAATTAATGTTAAGTTTCCCGGGAATCTCGAAAAACTTAATACACCCCCAATGTTAGTTTTACGTATATTTAGTATTACCAAATCATTAATTAATCGAATCAAGTATGGGCCGTTTGCTAAAAATATACGGTACATGGGTTTTACTCATGATTTCCCCTTCGCTTTTGAAAGGTCAGGAGAGCTTTAACACCAGCTTTGAATTCTACAATCAGACCTTTAACATTGAAGTAGATTCTTCTATTATAGTTGGCTTTCCGAAGATGTTGTCTGAAGACTATATCAAGGCCAGCTACAAAAAAGCAAATGCAGGCAAATACGCACGTATCATAGATAGTCTACTGGCATATAAGAAAAGTCATGAACTAAACGATTGGTTGTATTACCAACTCATTCGTAAAACGGCTCAGGCCATCAGCCCCAAGAAAGATAACTACGAGCGCTACACTTTTTACAAATGGTTCTTGCTCGGTAAGTCAGGCTACGATGCAAGACTGACTATAGCTGACAATAGAATCATCTTCTACGTATATAATGACGAGGACATCTCAGATATTCCCTTCCTCATGTTCAAGGGCAAAAAATACATGTGTCTCAACTACCACGACTACGCGAAAGCAAATCTAAACGCGGTTCCACCCTACGATATGTTAAATATTCCCGAAGCCAACAGGTCTTTTTCTTACAAAGTGACAAGAATGCCTGATTTTAAGCCGGAAAGTTATGCGGATAAAAAGATAGAATTCAGTTACAAGCACAAAGTCTATCACTTCGATATCAAACTTAATCCGGAAGTGGAAGCCATATTCGCCAACTATCCTGGTGTCGATTTTTCCTACTACTTCAACATTCCTTTGAGTAAAGAAACTTATGGTTCGTTGATTCCCTTACTAAAGAAAAATGTGAGCAAGATGAATCAAAAGCGGGGGATAGATTATTTGATGCGTTTTACCAGGTACGCATTTCTATATGAAAATGATGAGGATAATTTTGGAAAAGAAAAGCGTCTCTCACCAGAAGAGACGCTTTTCTCCAAATACAGTGATTGTGATGATCGCGCAGCACTCTTTTTCTATCTTGTGAAGGAAATTTACAACCTGCCCATGATCGCATTGTTATATCCAACACATATTACCATGGCAGTTCAATTTGATAAACCGGTAGGCACGCCGATTATGTACAATGGCAAGGTCTATTCTGTTTGCGAACCTACTCCTCAAAAAGAAAATCTGGGAATAGGGCAGCTTTCCGCGAATTTAAAGAATATCCCTTACAAAGTGGTGTATGCATATAACCCTGCGCATTGAGTTCCCATTTAATTATAAACAAAATTAGGATGGAAGTACTGTTTAATAAATACATTTTCATCTGCCATTGAGGTCCCCTCATAGCGAATCACCAACTTGATCTCCAACAACCATTTTGTCTGATCAGCCGGCTTTTCTGGTGTCATATTAACTCCTTTAGCGTATCCATCAACAACTTTAAAAGGGACCATCATACAAGTCGGGCATGATCTGTAAAGCAATACACGCTCAGCCAAAACATCAGCCTTCGTCAGTTCAAATTTAGTACCTTCCATAGCTGCCTTCACATAAACTGACATGGTAGATTCCGCCTGTTTTGCTTCCGCCCAAAACAATCGATAGCGACCTTGCTGCGGTGCGCTGAAAGAATTGGGATTCAGGTCTACATTTTCAGTAAAGAGGTACTGACAGGTTGCATTTGCCGGACAATCGGTCAAGTTGCTTTCATCAATTGGCTGTTCTTGCACTGGTCGGTCTTTCCTGCAGGAAACGCCCCCAATCATTAAAAGTACAAATAAGTAAAATAGTGGAACTTTAATTGTTTTCATTTTTCCAAGTTTATGGTATACTGACTAATACGAATGAAAGCTATACTACGCTACAGCGCCCACATTAAGTTTATGTTAAGAATAACACGCAAAAAAAATGGCCATTGAGCGATACTCAATGGCCATTTTATAAATTTATTGCAAAAATTATTTTACAGCACCTGGAGTAGTGTAAGCTAGTGATTGAGGATCAAAGTGAGCCCATCCAGCAGCCCAGTTTTCAGAACCGAAAGCACCTTTGTAAGCAACTGATGTGAAACCTGAAGCCAATTTAGCGTTTGTAAATGAAGCGCCGGAAGCAGCTGCAGAGTTTGCAACTACAGTGAAGTTAGGTGTACCAACTCTTGCAGTAGCAACTAAATCTGCTGAATATTTGTAAGGATCTGTTAAAAGAGCACCCCAAAGCAGTGTAGGTTCAAACGTGTTAGTAGGTGCAATCAACAATGGACTAACTGTAGCTAAAGCAGTACCTGTAGCTTTAATTTGATTTGATTTACCATTACTGTTATAAATCAAGTTGTTTGCAAAAACTGATCTGCCAGCAACTAAATTAGCAGAAGAATTTGCAGTAGCTGGAGAAGCAGGTAATGCATCGTCGTAGAAAATACCTTCAGTATAACCAATAAATACAGAGTTTAATATACTGATTGCTGAATTACGACGGATTTGTGCTCCATGCTGGAAGTTAGCATTAACGCTGCTACCACCTGAACCTACTGGACCCAAAATAGTCATGTTAGAGAATACAGCAGATGTTTGCGGTGTATTGTTACTACCTGAAGCATCATTATCAGATTCGAAACCGTTAGATCCAGAAACGTCAGCAGTTACAGCCAAACGCTGAGCTAAACCAAATTGGATTTTGCCAGAGAAACCATTGTCCGTATCAAAATCATCATCCCATGAATCGATTGCCAATAAATGTGAGCAGTTTACAGAACCACCAAACCATTCAAAAGCATCATCTCCTGAACGATAAACCTCGATATAGTCAATTGTAGTACCAGAACCTACTGAACCAAAAGTTAAACCGTTGATTTCGTTATCTGGACCTAAAGCAATACCAGCATACTCAATACGTACATATTTCATGCTACCAGAATTATCAGCATTATCTGTACCACCATGTTTAGCTTTATCAGTTGCATCGGAAATACCTTCAATTGACACTGATGTACCAATGTTATTTTGAGCTTTACCTAACAAGATTACACCACCCCAGTCACCTTCTTTACGGGCACCTGCAGCAATACTTGAAGTAAACACAATTGGCTTATCAGGAGTACCAACGGCCATAATTTTAGCCCCTCTTGTAATTACCAAAGCTCCTTTGGTTGTTTTGTCACCTTTAATGATTGTTCCTGGCTGGATAGTTAATGTAGCATTTCCTGTTACAAAAACATTACCTTTTAATAGATAGATCTTATCTGCAGTCCATGTTGTGCTGGCAGTCACATCACCAGATACTTCTACAGTGTTTGAAGGTAAGGTTGGATTAATCTCTTCGTCATCAGTACTTTTCGAGCAACTTGCTAAAAAAACCAATACGCTCATTGCGCAAAGTAATAATTGTTTTTTCATTTTGTTTTTTGTTTTACTTCCTCAAAGGTGTGATCTTGATGTAACTCATCAATTAACAAACCATTAAGATGTTGTTAATAATTAAGATTATTTTGTGTGATTAGTTAACATTAAAAATTATAAGAGAACGACAACGAGTAGTTACCTCCTGGCTTGTAACTGCTGATAGTTTCATCTTTTGATCTTTCATAGTTTTTATTAAGATCCCTGTCGTAATATTGAGTAATGCGGTTATTTAAAATATCTCCAGCATTGAACTTCAACTCACCTTTATTTTTAATGACCTTAAGTGCCAGTTGCAAATCGACAACATTTCTTGGTGCCTCCCATATTGCAGGGAACAGAACGCCTCCAGCTACATTTAGCTTTCTCCCTATCCTATTGTAAAGTGCATTAAAGTTCAACTTATCACCTAAGAAACTGTGCTGCAAGCCAGCATTGATGATATACGGAGCCTGTCCAACCATTGGTCTTTTGGTATCCAGTAAGTTGAGTCCTGTATTATTGGTTTCTACATTTGATTTTATAACAGATACATTGGTATAAAATGTAGTTTTCTTTAAGAAATCAGTTTGCGAAATGAAACCTAAATTTTTACGAAACTCCAACTCTATTCCATATACATTGACTTTGTCGGTATTTACATAAGTTATAGTTCTCGTAGAGCCCCCATCATTATTAAATGACTCGATCGCATTATTGAATTTCTTATAAAAACCTGATACTGAAATAACTTGTCCTGCTTCTGGATAAAATTCAAATCGAATATCTGCATTATCTATCTTGGCTTCTTTCAATTCAGGATTTCCTTGTTGAAATGCCAATAGTTCATAGTCATAAATAGACGCTGATGCCAATTCCCTGAATTCAGGTCTTGCTAAAGTGCGGTAATAAGAAGCTCTCAAATTAATTTTTGGAGTCAGGCTGTAGGTGTAATTTACTGAAGGTAATACATCAACATAGTTGTCATCCACTGATGTCTGAGGAGTTGCCACTTTTGCATCCAACACTACATTAAATTGCTCAACCCTGACACCCCATACCAATCTGGACTTTTCTCCTAATTTGTTATCTAACATTAGATATCCCGCATTCGTCAACGCTGTAGCTTCATAGCTATCAGCATCCAAAGTAATGTCATTCAAAAAGTAGGCTCCACTATTAATCGCGTCCCTACCGTACAATGTGCTCAAAGGCCTTGTTTTGATCTGATCTGCATCTGGCGCTGAATTATTGGCCTGGAAGCCTATAAACCTCGCATCGAAACTACGTTTACGATATATTGAATTTAAACCAGTCTTAAATGTAGATGTCTGACCAAACATTTTTACCGGCAATGTATAGTTCAATCCTCCACTAAAATTATCTTCATTTAGTTTGGAGAACAACCTCGAATTTTCTTTGTTGACTGCGTCAGTCTGGGCAACGTACAAATAGTTTTCCGTACCCATATTCGACGGATCTCTCTGATAACCGATCTTCTTTTGATCTGGCTGATCATTCAAAATGTTCGCATAGCTTAATGACCAGTTTATTTTAGCATTCTTTTCTCCTAGAGCATGAGTACCCTCAATTGTAGATTTAAAGAGCGCTTTTTGCATCAAATCGAAAGCATAAAATTTGATATCGCGGTTTCGATCACTATTGAATCCATTTCTGGTTAAATATTGATCATCATAAGTTCTATTATAAATATTCTTGAAAGTAATTTTGCTTTTTCCGTATGTGTAGGCAAAATTTGCAAGAGCACCCAGATTGGTGGAGAACTTATAGATATCATCATGATAATCAAAGTTCACATAATCACGGATCACATCACTACCTATGGTTTGGGCATTCCTGTAGGTGAGAGAAAATAAAGCTCCGAATTTATTATTGTTTTTAAAATCTTTAACCCTTCCTAAAGTAAACTGATAATTCTGAGTAGGAAGTGCTGTATTATTATAGGTTTTCCAATCTGACGACAGCTTTCTCATGGCAGAGATGCCCTGTTCCGGGGTCATTGTCCCTCCAATAATTCTGTTTCTTGACGGAAAATTAGTAGGCAAGCCCTTCTCACCATTATCAAATGCAAAATAATCTGTTGCATTTCTTACACCGCTTTTAAAATCCTTAAATGTAGATGCAGTATTATAACCAGCACCGATTCCAACTGAAATAAAGTTATGGTCAGGAATATCTTTGGTAACAATCTGAATCGCTCCTCCTGTAAAATCTCCCGGCAAATCTGGTGTAGCGGTTTTACTGATTACCAGGTTATCCACCAAATTTGAAGGTACAATATCAAATGAGAAAGCTTTCCTATTGGGCTCCGTACTTGGGAGCGCCGCTCCATCAAGTAATGCAGTATTGTAACGATCACTTAAACCACGGATTACTACAAATTTATTATCCTGAACAGTAGCACCACTCACACGCTTCAATACATCAGAGGTATTTCTATCAGGCGAACGTTTGATCGTTTCCGATGATACTCCATCAGAGATCACCGCACTGTTCTTTTGAGCTGCATATAAAGCATTCACACTCTCCTTTTTAAAAGAGCCTTTAATTACAACTTCGTTCAGCTTCTGCCCTCCCGCTTCATCCAACACGATGTCAAATATGGTGTTTTTACCACCCGTTACTTCTACATCACTGATTTCCTTACCTTCGTAACCAACGTATTGGAAAACCAATGTATATTTTCCGTTGGCAAGTCCGACTAAAGAGTACTTCCCGTTTACGTCTGTTGCAATACCTCTTGTTGTGTTTTTGATCTTAACAGTTACACCGATCAGTGTCTCGCCTGTTTTTTTATCTGATACCTTACCAGAAATTTTGCCCGTCTGAGCAAATACTGCTACGCCAATAATTACAAATAAAAATGTAAAAATTGCCTTCTTGAGATTTAGTTGTGATTTCAATTTTGCTGTATATTAATTTCCAGCAAAGCTATTACCACAATGTTAGGTATATGTTAGATGTGAATTACCATTATCTTATGTCAATGTTAACAATATGTTAATAGCCATTTTAATCAATACCTTATGCCCGCTTTTTTGCAAATAAAATGCAATAACCAGATTGGACCGATTAACAAGAACTTAACATCATCCAAAAACGAAGGCTTTTTACCTTCAATTTTATGACCAATGAATTGACCGATCCAGGCGAGTACAAATATCAGGGTGAAGACCAACCACATAGCCGGTCCTCCACTGTTAGCCCACTGCTCTATTGATACAATGCCAAAGCTCATGATACAAATCAGGATCAGCATCATATAAGACATCACCGGCGAAAGACGGTAATAGTAATACACTGCAAAAGCGATCAGGAAGGATGCCCAGTTCAGGTAATCGGCATACTTTCCCAAAAAAGCAAAACGCGGGAAAGGAATCGCCCAGACCAGGCCCAGTAAACTGAATACAATCAACGGCACACAGACCCAATGGATCAGCTCATTAGAAGGGTTTTGATGACTTTCCGCGTACTTATCAAAAAGCACATCCACCTCTTTCTTCGGCGCTGCCGTCGCTCCTTTATTCTGCTGTTGCTTCATTTCATATTGGTTTACCGCGTAAAAATAAAAAAAGCGATGGAATAATCCACCGCTTTCACTGATATACTTTGAGTGCTGCAAGCAGCACATCTTTATTTCGCAAATGCGACCGATCTGGTTTCCCTGATTACCGTTACTTTGATCTGACCTGGATAAGTCATTTCAGTCTGGATGCGGTTAGAGATATCTGCAGCCAACAATTCTGCCTGCTGATCAGTTACCCTTTCACTCTCTACTACTACCCTTAATTCCCTACCTGCCTGGATCGCAAAGGTTTTCTCTACACCAGGATAAGATAAAGCAAGCTCTTCAAGTTCTTTCAAACGCTTGATGTAACTTTCCACTACCTCACGCCTTGCACCGGGGCGTGCGCCTGAAATGGCATCACAGGCCTGAACAATCGGAGAGATCATCGAAGTCATCTCGATCTCGTCGTGGTGGGCGCCAATCGCATTACAAATTTCCGGATGCTCCTTATATTTTTCTGCCAATTGCATTCCAAGGATCGCGTGTGGCAATTCCGGATTGTCATCTGGAACCTTACCTATATCGTGCAGGAGACCTGCTCTTTTCGCCATTTTAGCATTCAGGCCCAACTCTGCCGCCATAGTCGCACAGAAATTGGCCACCTCACGGGAGTGATGCAGTAGGTTCTGTCCGTAAGATGAACGGTAACGCATACGTCCCACCATCCTGATCAGTTCAGGGTGCAGACCATGGATACCCAGGTCGATTACTGTACGCTCGCCAATCTCTACGATCTCATCTTCAATCTGTTTCTTGGTTTTAGCTACCACTTCTTCAATACGCGCCGGGTGGATACGTCCGTCCGTCACCAAACGATGCAGTGCCAAACGGGCTATCTCCCTCCTTACCGGGTCAAAACCTGAGAGAATGATCGCCTCAGGAGTATCATCTACGATGATCTCGATGCCTGTAGCAGCCTCTAATGCACGAATGTTACGCCCTTCCCTACCGATAACGCGACCTTTGATCTCGTCACTTTCAATATGGAAGATGGAAACTGTATTCTCGATAGCAGCCTCTACAGCAGTACGTTGAATGGTCTGAATAACCACTTTTTTAGCTTCTTTAGTTGCGGTCAGTTTGGCCTCATCAACGATATCCTTCACTTGTATCATTGCCTGCGTACGGGCTTCCTGCTTCATGTTTTCTACCAGTTGACTTTTCGCCTCTTCAGCACTCAGCCCTGCAATGGTCTCCAGTTGTTTCACATGCTGATTCTTCAGCACTTCTACTTCTTCTTGTTTTTTCACAGCAATCTCAGTCTGCTTCTCGAGGTTCTTTTTCTGGTTGTCCAGTTCCTGATCCTTACGTGTAGCATTTTCCAATTTCTGGTTCAGCGACTGTTCTTTTTGTTTCAAAGAGTTCTCACGCTGGTTGATCTGGTTGTTTTTAGAGTTCACCTCTTGTTCATGCTCAGATTTCATCTGAAGGAATTTCTCTTTCGCTTCCAGCATCCGATCTTTTTTCATGATCTCAGCATTCGTCTCTGCATCCTTAAGGATCTTTTTCACTTTATTTTGTACAGCGACCTCCTGTGTTTTAAACAGGCTCCTGAGCAAGTACCTTCCGATCACTACACCGATCACTGCGCCGATTACTAAACCGGCGAGTACATATCCTAATATTTCCATTCTGTTTTATATATAAGCTTGCATGAGCCAATCTTCTGTTATTTGGTAAAATGAAATAGCTCATGCATGCTGCTTCATTGTTAAAATCTGTGTAATAAAAAAACCGCAACTAAATCTCTGAGCCCCTCATGTTCAAAACCTCAACGTTAGCATAATTAGGATTTAAGTCATTTTCAGGTGCAACGAATGCAGATGAAATACACCCTCTCAATCCTATAAATATTGAAGTGTTAAGTTTTAAAAATAGTGAAACTCAAAAATCTAGCTGCGGCTATATCTTTGTTGTATTTTTTTTACTAATTATAAAGAACGCTCCTATCTGGAGAAAAACCCGTTTAATAAACTATCCAACTCTTCCACCTTCTCAGCCACCGCGGTATCCTGATCCTGAACCTTGTTTTCTACCCTCAGCACTGCCGTTGCATAATGCAACACTGCCATAGAAAGCAAATCCTGTTTATCTCTGACCGCATAATTTTCCTGATAGTCCTTTATACGCTCATTGATGATCTTCGCCGCCCGCCTTACAATTTCTTCCTCTTCCGTATTTACCTTCAGAGGATAGATGCGGTCGGAAATAGTTATTTTTATCGAGATTTCTCCCATTTCTTAGCTTTGTTTCACTGTCCTAAACTGCTTATTTCTTAAGCAGTACTACACACTTATCTATTTCACGCACAAAATCGTTAATTTTTTGCTTTATATCAAGTGTCTTTTCACTTGTACCCTCAATACTTTTCGCCAGCTTCAACACCCTCATCTTTTCTTCCAAATCTGCATTCTTACTTTTCGAACCTTCAAGTGCCGTTTTTACGGATTGATTCTCAAGCTTTAGCAGATCATTTTCTTCCTGTAAAGCATTGCAAAGCTCGATCAGGCGGGCTGTTTTTTGCAATACTGAATTTAACTGATCGGCAACAGAAGACATTGAAAAATATTTATTAAGTACTTATTTATTTGTAAAAGACAGGACATCGATCTATTTTCTGATCTCTGCCTTGGCTGTCTGCGCTAAGTTATATATAATCTTTTGCATAACGGAATCAATTTGTTTATCCGTCAATGTTTGTTCCTCATCCTGAAGGGTGAAGTTTAAAGCATAAGATTTTTTACCTTCCGGCAATTTGTCGCCCACGTAGACATCAAATACCTGCACATTCTTGATCAGTTTCTTTTCGGTCTTGAAAGCGATCGACTTCAACTGTTCAAAGGTCACTTCTGTATCTACCAACATCGAAAGATCCCTCCTTACTAATGGATACTTAGAAACGTCCTTATTAATGATCTTGTTCTTTCTTACGATGTCCAGTAACAAGGCCCAATCGAAATCTGCATAGTAAACCTCTTTATCCACATCTGCTTTCTTCTTATCGGCTGCAGTAGCAGCACCAAAGCTTACAATTACTTTATCACCCCTGAAGTATTTCAAACCAAAAGCGAAGCGCTCGTCGCTGATCTCCTCCGATTGGTAATTTGCGATACCCAATCTGCCTATCACAGCATCTACTGCTGCTTTCAAATTATAAAAACTCACAGGGCTTTGCTTGTGGTTCCACTGCTCCGACTGGTTCGCTCCGGAAAGCAAAACCAACAAACGTGGGCGCTCCACATATTTCCCCTCAATCAGGTGATAGGTTTTACCAAATTCATAAAACTTAATGTCCGGATTCTTACGGTTTTGGTTATACGCTACACTTTCTAACGCCGGCATCAGCAATTCCTGACGCATCACGTTCAGATCTGAACTCAATGGATTCAAAATCTGAACAACTTCCTCAGGATTTTTGGAATAAGCGCCTTTGGTCAAAGAATTACACCAGATCTCCAGAAAGCCGTTGGCAGTCAGCATATCCGCAATTACATGCTGCGTTTGCTCACGGTCCGGCTTGTTGCTGTAAGACAAAGAAGCATTTACTTTACTCGGGATTTCAATATTGTTGTATCCATAGATCCTCAGCACTTCCTCAGTAACGTCACATTCACGAGTTACGTCTACTTTGAAACTAGGTACTTTCAAATTCAGTCCGTCCTCGGTTTCTTTTAATACCTCGATACCTAAAGCCACAATGATGGCTTTAATCTCGCTATCAGCAATATTAGCGCCGATCAGTTTATTGATATTATTATAACTCACAGCTACATCAAATGCTTGTACAGGTGTGGGATAAATATCTGAAACAGCAGAAGAAATTGTACCGCCTGCTAATTCCTGGATCAGCAACGCTGCTCTCTTCAAAGCCACTACTGTCATCTCAGGATCTGTACCGCGTTCGAAACGGAAAGAAGCATCGGTCTTCAAACCGTGTTTCTTGGAAGTTTTACGTACAGAGACGGAATTAAAATAAGCGCTTTCTAAAAATATATTGGTGGTTGCATCAGATACTCCGGATTGAATACCACCAAAAACGCCCGCGATGCACATCGGCTCTTCAGCATTACAGATCATCAGATCTTCGGCCGCCAGTTTACGTTCCACACCGTCTAAAGTCACAAAAGGTGTACCCTCAGCACATTTCTTCACGATTACTTTTCCACCTTTAATCTGGTCTGCATCAAAAGCATGCAATGGCTGACCAAGATCGTGCAAAACATAATTGGTAATGTCAACGATGTTATTAATTGGCCTGATACCGATCACTTTCAATTTATCCTGCAACCAGTCTGGCGATGCTTTTACAGTAACGCCAGAAATGCTTACACTGCTGTACCTTGGACAAGCTTCTGCATCTTCTACGCTAACCGCAATATTCAGGCTTTCATTGACCGGCGCAAAACCACTAATGTCTGGCATCGTAATTCCTGTACGGAAGTAGGCGGCCAAATCTCTGGCTACGCCCAGATGCGAAGCTGCATCTGCACGGTTTGGTGTTAATCCAATCTCGAACAGGTAATCGTCTTCCAGTTTGAAATAATCTTTGGCTGTAGTCCCGACCAAGGTATCTTCCGGCAATACCAGGATACCATCATGGGATATACCCAAACCGATCTCATCTTCAGCACAGATCATTCCCTCTGAAACTTCACCGCGGATTTTTGATTTATTGATTTTAAAAGGCTCGCCTTCATTCGGATATACCGTTGTTCCTACCGTAGCTACTACAACTTTCTGTCCTTCAGCTACATTTGGCGCACCACAAACAATCTGCAAAGTAGCCTCTCCTCCAACATTTACAGTAGTTACCCTAAGTCTGTCGGCATTGGGATGCTGTATGCAACTCAGAACATGGCCGATCACCAAGCCTTCCAATCCGCCGGCAACGGGCTGAACCGTCTCCAGGCTTTCCACCTCCAGACCGATATTGGTCAATATCAATGAGAGTTCCTGCGGTGTTTTGTCAGTTTGTATGAATTGTTTCAGCCAGTTATAAGATATCTTCATTTTCGTTTTTTATAAAATGCAAAGATATTATTTAATGGCGAAAGCCGAAAGCGATTATCTCACACTAAATCCACTCATCATTGCTGCACAGGCACCAAAGCCAATCACCAGCATGACGACAGAAATAATGAGCAGTTGAAGTCCCGGTTTTGCCGGTGTATTATTGCCCATAGCTACGAGAAGCTTGACTATTCCCACCAGAAACAATGCGCCTACCGCGATCCAATACAGTAACGAGAGTACGAGTATACCTTCCATATCAATTGAAATTTAGCTTTTCTCTGATGGCATCAATTTTACCGTCCCTGTAAAAAATATTCATGGTCTCAAAAGGAATGATCTTCATTTTATCACTCACGATATGTACACATGATTTCTTTACCGCCCTTACATCAAAATCCAGCGCATCCATGAAATTCATAATAATGATACGAAATAAGTTATTGTAATTCAAATGATCAGACTGCACCCTGGGTAGACAGCACATGAGCTCCCCAAACGTATCTTCAGCACAATCTACAGAAACACCAGTACTGAACAGGTTGAGCATATGCTCCTTCAGTTTTTCATCGTGCTCAAATACAATCGTGTTTTTAGAATTGTTCAAGAGGTCATCGGGATTGATGAGGTGAGTCATGGGTACTACTTCTTTATCTAGCTTTAATGCATAGGCCATACACAAGGCATCTGGATTACAAGGTACAGGAATCAGATCTTCTGGCTTAAATAAAGGATATTGCTCATAAATATTCCGTCTTACTTCTGTAAGCGTAATACGCCCCTGTTGATCGCTATAATTGTCGTTTCTTCCAGCCACCTGAGTTGGCTGAAAGGTAACTCCTCTCACACAGCGCTGCTTCAAAGCATAATCCAGGATATCGCCAATTTCATGGTCGTTGAGCCCTTTTTGCAGGGTAACTACCAGGGTGGTGCTCACATTAAACTCATTCAGGTGATCAATGGCTTTTTTCCTTACCTCAGTAAGATCTTCACCTCTCAATTGTGTAAGAACCGCAGGACTAAAGCTATCGAACTGCAGGTAAATTTCAAAATCAGGCATATAAGTTGCCAGCTGTTCTACAAATCTCTTATCCTTGGCGATACGGATACCATTGGTATTGACCATAAGGTGCTTGATAGGTTTCGTCTTGGCTAAATCCAATATCTTGAAAAAATCGGGGTGTACTGTAGGCTCCCCCCCTGAAAGCTGCACAACATCCGGTTCTCCTTCATTTGCGACAATCACATCCAGCATTTTATCGATCTCCTCTAATGTGCGATGTCTACCATAATGTGGGGACGACATGGCATAACAGGTAGGACAACTCAGGTTACAGCGATCTGTTACCTCTACAACCGTCAGACAGGAGTGCTGTTCATGATCGGTACACAGTCCACAGTCGTAGGGACATCCATAATGAACTTTGGTGTTAAATTTCAGGGGCATTTCAGACTGCTTGTTGAAATTTCTGATTTGCTTATAATATTCCACGTCATCGGCAATCATCACCTTACTATCACCATGCGTTCTGCAATTTTTCAGCATAAAGACCTTTTCATCCTGAAATACAATCTTCGCATCACAAAGGTGGAGGCAGTCGGGACATAAGCTTTTGGTATAATCGTAATAAATGTAATCTCTGGTTTTCATAAGTAACGTTAAAGCACCATTCGGCGGATGAATTTATAATAATACAGAAAAATAAACAGAGCAGACCAATGAATACTGCTCAAAGCTAGAAATAAAGGATGGTAGGGTTTGAGGAATTCTATCAAGAACCGATAAAGAAAGTACAGGACCATGAAGAGCTTAAACCGCTCCCCATTCCGCATTGATCTATGTCTTATTCCGTTGAATATCATCAGTAGTAGTACCATGTACATCATTTCGTAAAGTGCCAGAGGATGCCTGCGAATGCCATCGCCTAAATCCATCCCCAGGAAGAAAGTTGTAGGCAAACCATATACCGGTTCATCTATCCCCATGGAAAAACAACCGATTCGTCCAATGAACAATGCGACGATGATGGGGATTACGTATACATCTCCTGAAGCGGTGTTGACCCTAATATATTTTTTGATCAGCTCTACACCAAACAAGCCCCCCAGCAATCCGCCCACGATTGTCTTACTTTGATAGAGCAGACTGAAACTCAGATTTGCCAGGGATTCCGGATCCTCCAGAATAGCTACTACCCTGGAACCTATCAACGCACCAAACATAGCTCCCAACATAATCCAAAGACGGTTCTCATCTGAGATCGGATCATGAATCCCTTTTCTAAGATAGTAATACAGTCGTACTCCAGTAAAAAACGCCAACAATTCAAAAATGTAATGCCAATGGTATAGTTGACCAAATAATTCAAATTGCACAGGGAATTTCACAAGCATCGGTATCGGTTTAAATTAATCCTTCGTCACCAAAGCTATAATATTTTTTATTGGTGATGATCAGGTGGTCCAAGATAAACAGGTCTAACATTTTGCCAGCTTCTACTAATTTTTTAGTGATATTAATATCCTGACTACTCGGCTTCACGTTGCCAGAAGGATGATTATGGGCAAGGATGATATTTGCCGCATTATTTTCCAGTGCTACCTTAAAGATGATCTTTGGATCTGCTACCGTACCGGCGAGTCCACCCTTGCTGATCAGGTACTTACCGATCACAAAATTGGCCTGGTTAAGTGCGAGTATCCAGAACTCCTCGTGGTTCAGGTCGGCGAACATGGGCAATAGCAGACGAAAAGCATCGGCTGAACTGGAAATTTGCTGCATTTCTTTAGTGTTAGCATCTTTTCTTCTTCGTCCAAGTTCGAGCGCGGCGACGATGGAAATCGCTTTAGCTTCCCCTACACCTTTAAATTTGCAGAGCTCCTTGAGAGAAAGCCGACCTAGCGCATCAAGGTCATTGTCACATGAGGCGAGGATCCGCCTGCTCAATTCCACTGCGGTTTCATCCCGGCTTCCAGAACCGATCAGAATAGCAATGAGTTCAGCATCCGTAAGGTGCCGACGCCCATTGAGCATCAACTTTTCACGGGGCCGATCTGCCTCCGCCCAAAGCTTAATTCCCAGTTTCACCGAATATGACTTCATAAGAATAATTTTTTAAACATAAAAAAAGGGATATGCGATGCATATCCCTTTTTAATATTGTAAAGCTATTCTTATTTTAAGCCATTAACAAATTTAGTCAACTTAGATTTGTTGTTTGCAGCTTTATTTTTGTGAATAACATTCTTTTTAGCCAAACGATCTAACATAGAAACTACTTTAGGAAGCAATTCTAAGCCAGTTTTTTTATCTTCTGCAGCACGCAATCTTTTGATAAACGTACGAGTTGTTTTTGCCTGGTACCTGTTACGTAAACGTTTAGTTGCGTTTGTTCTAATTCTTTTTAATGAAGATTTATGATTTGCCATTTTTTGTTATTAATATTTTCATTTTAGAGCCAAGGCCCTTATTCTTTCTATTTTTCGGACTGCAAATATATGACTTATGTTTTTAAATTACAAAATGATAAGAAAAATATTTTTCAATTAATTCCCTATCAGACAATAGATCAGAACAAGGCCAGTATTCTCGACTTACCTAAAGATATCCCGCAGCTTGAGTGCGGGCCTCCAAACCACCAGCTTCGGGATTCGCAGGGGCTTTGGTCGGGATTGCTTGGGCAAAAGGTACCTTTTACCCAAGCAATCCCTTACGAATCTGCTCTTAATCCTTATTCAGCCCAATCCCTGTTAAGGTAAAAATAGCAGCTAATTCGCTAATAAAACTTTCAATAAGCCTGTAAAATGTTATTTTTGGGGACAAAGGTCTACCGCTATGAAAAAACGTATTGCTATATTTGCCTCAGGATCAGGATCCAATGCTCAAAAAATCATGGAGCTTTATAAAAGAAGTCCAGAGGTAGAAATCGCTTTGGTATTGACCAACAATCCTGACGCCTATGTATTGCAGCGGGCCGACAACTTTGAGATTCCTTCTCATATTTTCGACAGAAAGGAGTTTTACCACAGTGACAGTATCATAGAAATGCTAAAAAATCTCGATATTGATCTGATTGTATTGGCTGGCTTCCTATGGTTGATTCCAAAAAATCTCATCTCAGAATACCCAGGCAGGATCGTAAACATCCATCCTGCCATTTTACCTAAATACGGAGGAAAGGGCATGTATGGCGACCATGTACACAATGCAGTGCTCGCCGCTGGTGAGACCGAAGGTGGAATCACCATACATTATGTAGATGAAAACTATGATGAAGGGGAATATATCTATCAGGCCAAATACCGCATTGACAAGGAAGACAATCTGGAAATGGTCAAATTCAAGGGACAGCAGCTTGAGCATCAGCACTATCCAAGGGTGATAGACACCATCATCAAAAAGATAAAAAAATAATAGATTTTGCAAAAACACACTATTATTATCAGTTAAAAAATCCTAATTTTGCGGCTCAAAATTTTTCTCTGATGAGTCAATCTATAAAGATCAAAAACGCTTTAATTTCAGTTTATTACAAAGATGGCTTAGCGCCATTGGTGCAGTTGCTTGCAAAGCAAGGTGTACAATTGTTTTCTACCGGAGGTACAGAACAGTTCATTAAAGACTTAAACTTACCTGTTACCGCAGTGGAAGACCTCACCGGTTATCCTTCTATCCTTGGCGGCAGGGTAAAGACTTTACACCCTAAAGTATTTGGAGGTATCTTAAACCGCAGGAACCTCGCTTCAGATCAGGAACAGATTGCTCAATATGAGATACCTGAAATAGATCTGGTTATCGTGGATTTATATCCGTTTGAAGAAACACTTAAAGCAGGTGGATCTGAAGAAGAAATCATTGAAAAAATTGACATCGGCGGTATTTCGCTGATCAGGGCTGCAGCTAAAAATTTCAACGACGTGGTGATCCTCGCTTCGAAAGATGATTATTCGGTACTACAAGGTCAACTAGAGGCACAAAACGGCGAGACAACTTTAGCGCAACGTAAGGCTTTTGCCAAAAAAGCATTCCATACATCATCAAACTATGATACAGCGATCTTCAATTATTTCAATACGGAAGAGCCGCTTACGGTATTTAAACATAGCATTGCGCAAGCGCAAACTTTGAGATATGGGGAAAACCCTCACCAGCAAGGCGTGTTTTATGGTGATTTGGATGCCATGTTCACGAAACTGAACGGCAAGGAGCTTTCATACAATAATCTCGTAGATGTAGATGCTGCAGTAGCGCTGATAGACGAGTTTGAAGCACCTACTTTCGCTATTTTAAAACATACCAATGCCTGTGGCCTGGCTTCCAAACCGACCATTCTGGAAGCATGGAATGTCGCATTGGCCTGTGATCCGGTATCTGCTTTTGGCGGTGTACTGATTGCAAACCGCGAGATCGACCTGGCTACTGCTACTGAGATCAACAAACTGTTTTTTGAAGTCTTGATTGCACCTTCGTATGAACCAGAGGCGGTAGAACTGTTCCGCGCTAAGAAGAACCGCGTTATACTGCAAAGGAACGAGGTAGAGCTGAGCAGCAAACAATTTAAGACTTTGTTGAACGGGGTGATCGAACAAGATAAAGACCTCGTAATCGAAGGTCCGGAACAAATGACCACCGTAACTGAAAAAGCACCTACTGAACAAGAATTGAACGACTTGTTCTTTGCCAATAAAATTGTAAAACACACCAAGTCGAACACCATTGTTTTCGTGAAAAATGACCAGTTACTATCTAGTGGTGTTGGCCAGACGTCAAGAGTAGATGCTTTAAAACAAGCTATTGTGAAAGCGGACGCTTTTGGTTTCGACCTGAAAGGTTCTGTAATGGCATCGGATGCCTTTTTCCCCTTCCCTGATTGCGTAGAAATCGCTGCTGAAGCAGGAATTACTGCCGTTTTACAGCCAGGTGGATCTATAAAAGATGCAGATTCTATCAATAAGGCAAATGAAAAAGGAATTGCTATGGTCACTACCGGTGTCAGACATTTTAAACACTAATTTATTTGTCACTGAATACAATAAAAAGATGTAGTTTTACATTAGTATAGTACATAGAATTTTTAATCATAAATTATCACCTATAAATGGGTTTATTTAATTGGTTTACACAAGAGGTTGCTATCGACTTAGGTACAGCAAACACCTTGATCATACATAACGATAAAGTAGTAGTTGATGAACCATCGATTGTTGCCTTTGACAGACAAACAAACAAAATTATAGCGATAGGCAGGCAAGCCATGCAGATGGAGGGTAAAACCCACGATAACATCCGTACAGTACGTCCTTTGAAAGATGGGGTAATTGCAGACTTCAATGCAGCAGAAGCAATGATCAAAGGAATGATTCGCATGCTGAACGGCGGTAAGGGCTGGATGTTCCCTTCACTAAGGATGGTCATCTGTATCCCTTCCGGCATTACTGAGGTAGAAAAACGTGCAGTGAGGGATTCTGCAGAAATTGCCGGTGCAAAAGAAGTTTATCTGATCCATGAGCCTATGGCTGCTGCTGTGGGTATCGGGATTGATGTGGAAGAACCAATGGGTAACATGATCATCGATATCGGTGGTGGTACTACAGAAATTGCGGTAATCGCCCTTTCGGGTATCGTATGCGACCAAAGTATCCGTGTTGCGGGCGACAACTTTGATTCTGATATTGTAAATTATATCCGCCGCCAGCACAACATCATGATCGGTGATCGTACTGCGGAGAAGATCAAAATAGAAGTAGGTGCGGCATTGCCCGAGCTGACAGACCCACCTGCAGATTTTGCAGTACAGGGAAGGGACTTGATGACTGGGGTACCGAAACAGATCACAGTTTCTTATACTGAAATTGCGCACTGTCTGGATAAATCGATTTCTAAAATTGAAGAGGCGATCTTAAAGGCTTTGGAGATTACTCCTCCTGAGCTTTCTGCAGACATCTACCAGACTGGTATTTACTTAACCGGCGGGGGGGCTTTGCTTCGCGGACTGGATAAGCGTGTGGCTGCAAAAACGAAACTACCGGTCCATGTTGCAGAAGATCCGCTCCGTGCTGTAGTACGTGGTACTGGTATCGCCCTGAAAAATATAGGTGGTTTTAAATTTTTAATGCAATAAAAGAGTTTTATGTTTTAAAGTATTAAGTTTTCACAAGGCTCCGCTTTTTAAGGACTCTTAGAAAACTTAATACTTAAAACTGACCACTTAAGACTAACAGATATGCGTAACCTTTGGATCTTCATAAACAGATATAACGCATTCTTCTTTTTCATTATTTTCTTTTCTATAGGGATTTTCCTAACCATTAAAAACAATGCTTATCAGCGCAGTGTAACCATCAATTCGACGAATCAGGTAGTCGGTGATGTATACAATAATCTGAATGTACTGAAGAAATACATGAACCTTGGGGCTGTAAATGACAGTTTGGCCATAGAAAACGCCAGGTTGAAGACAGAAATCCTTAACTTAAAACTGGTAGACACAACTAAAGAAACCTTGGTAAAAGATACTGCAGGTATCCCTCAGTACACTTACCTACCAGCAAGGGTGATCAAAAACTCCATTACCAACCGGAATAATTTCATTACCATCAATAAAGGTAGCCTTGACGGCTTAAAAGCTGGTATGCCGGTCATATCTCCCAACCGTGGAGTGGTTGGTTATATCCATGATGTTTCAGATCATCTGGCTACCATCATGTCGCTGCTACACAAGAAAACAAAAATTAGCGTCAGCGTTAAAAAGAACAATGCCATTGGCTCATTGGAATGGGGCGATGGCAATTCTGATTACAGGATAGCCCAAATCACGGAAATTCCGAATCATTTTAAACTGAACCTAAACGATACGGTGGTGACTTCTATCTACTCTACCTTCCCTGCAGCTACCCCGGTAGGTACAGTGAGTAATACGGGCATGTCTAAAGGGGAAAATTTCAAAACCATAGAAGTCAAATTATTCAATGACTTCAGTTCACTACAATATGTGTATGTGATCAAAAATAAATTTGCAAAGGAACAAGAAGAATTAGAAGCTAAATTGCCGAATGAACAGTAGATTAGTAGTCGTAAATATAATCCGGTGGTTTATACTACTTTTGTTTCAGATCCTGATCCTGAGAAACATGAGCTTTTACAATATGGCTACGCCATTTGTATATATTCTCTTTCTGTTGCTCCTCCCCTTCAGTACGCCAAATTTATTATTATACCTGATTGCCTTCATCACAGGACTCACACTAGATGCATTTTACGATACATTGGGTGTACATACTGCCGCCTGTGTGATGCTGACTTTCGTCAGGATCTCATTTATTGCTGTAACGGTGAGCAGGGACAATTTTGATGAACCAGAACCTACATTGGGTAATATGGGCTTTAAATGGTTCTTCTTTTACGCTGTACTTTGTACGTTCTCCCACCACCTTGTACTCTTTTTTTTGGAAACTTTCCGGCTTACGGAGTTTGTATACACCCTTCTGCGCTGCCTGGCAAGCAGTGTATTTACGCTATTTGTGATCCTGCTGATTGAGTTTATCTTTTATAACAGAAGGGCACGCTAATGGACAATCTGTTTAACCGAAAATACATCATACAAGGCTTATTCATCGTGGTGGCCCTAATCTTATTGGGGACTCTCTTCTATATACAGGTAGCAAGCGATAAGTACTTTCTTTCTGCAGAAAGCAATGTATTGCGAAAAATATATACTTTCCCTGCGAGGGGGGTAATTCTCGATAGAAATCAAAAAATCCTGGTACAGAATGAACCTGTTTATGACCTTATGGCCATCCCAAATGATGTAAAAGAATTTGATACGGTTTCTTTGTGCAAAATCATTGGTGTGGATACAGTCAAATTCAATAAAAACTTTAGAAAAGCACGTCGCTTGTCCAGGTTCCAGCCAAGTATCATCGAAAAACAACTTTCTGTTGAAATCTATCAATCTTTATCTGAACAGTTATCCAGATTCCCGGGGTTCTTTGTGCAGAGCAGAACTATCAGGCAATATCCAGATAGCATCGCAAGTCATTTTGTAGGTTATATCAAAGAGGTGACACCTAAGGAAATTGAACAGTCAGAGGGCTATTACCGTTCAGGAGATTATATCGGAAAGTCTGGAATAGAGAAATCTTACGAGAAAAACCTAAGGGGTGAACGAGGCGTAGTGAATATGCTCTACGACGTACACAATGTACCGAAAGGCAGTTATAGTGAGGGTAAATTTGATACTCCGGCTGTATCTGGTGAGCAATTAATCTCGTCATTAGACTCCAGGCTACAAAAACTGGGTGAAGAACTTCTGCGCAACAAAGTAGGGAGTATTGTGGCAATAGAGCCTGCTACAGGAGAAGTACTTGCTTTTGTAAGCAGTCCGGGCTATGATCCGAACCTGATGGTAGGCAGGAATCAAGGCAATAACTACATGAAGCTCATTAACCTGAATGATAATCCAAACCGGCCAATGACCATTCGTCCGATACAGGGCTATTATTCGCCGGGTTCTGCATTCAAACCTTTGGATGCGCTTATTGGGCTTCAGGACGGGGTCATCGACCCAAATACCACCTTCTACTGTCCGGGATATTTTATGGCAGGAAGACAGAAGATAAGGTGTGAACACCAGGATTTCAACATTGCACTGAGACGAGGTCTGGCCCGATCTTGCAATACCTATGCCTGTTACGTTTTTCAAAAGCTCATCACACAGCGAAAATATAAAAATCAGCGGCTTGCGTATGAGGACTGGTACAATAAAGTAAAAAAATGGGGACTGGGAGAGAAATTGGGGATTGATTTGCCTTCTGAACGGCCTGGACACTTTTATGATGCAGCTTATTATTCTGGTGAACATGGTAAATATTGGCAATATAGCAACGTCATTTCACTAGCCATTGGGCAGGGAGAAATGGATGCTACACCTTTACAGATGGCGAATATAATGGCCGTAATTGCCAACAGGGGCTATTACATCAAACCGCATCTGGTTAAGTCGATAGGAAAAAATCACATCATCAAGAAGGAATATGTGAAGAAGAACTATGTAGACATTGATGCAAGACATTTTGAACCCGTCATAGATGGAATGCAAGATGCTGTAAATGCTCCATGGGGCACGGCAATCGCTTCCAGAATCAGCGATGTAGTGATGTGTGGAAAGACTGGTACAGTACAAAACCCACGTGGAAAAAACCACTCTGTTTTCATCGGCTTTGCACCAAGACAGAACCCTAAGATCGCCATTGCGGTAATCGTAGAGAATGCGGGTTTTGGTAGCGCATACGCGGCGCCTATAGCCAGTTATATTACCGAAAAATACCTGAAAGATAGTGTTTCAGGAGGTAGAAGGGCAGAAGTGGAATGGATGAAGAAACAAATCGTGCTACCTGAACCACGAAAGCCAAAGCCGAAACCTGTAAAATTACGAGACACGATCAATTTGAAGCCGGAAGCTCTGGTTAATCCCGACCTAAAACCGATCAATTTAAATAAACAGCCCACTTCTACGAAATAATGAACAATCAACAAAGCAACAGGTTCTTTTTCAACGTAGACTGGATCACTATCCTGATCTACATGGCGCTTTGTACCATTGGTTATGTGAACATCTATGCCTCAGTACCCAGTTCTGCGGATAGTTCTGCATTCAACTTCGCAAGCAACTATGGCAAACAACTGATATATATTATTGCAGGCATGGTACTGGGCTTCTCTATCCTGTTACTGGATGCCAAATTTTTCAGTGTATTTTCCCCGATCGTATATGGCGTGACCATATTCTTACTACTGGCAGTATTAGTGGTAGGAAGAAATGTAGGAGGAAACCAGGCATGGATCTCATTACCGGGAGGATTCAGGCTGCAGCCCTCCGAATTTGCCAAGTTCGGAACTGCCTTGCTCCTCTCCCGTTACATCAGCAGCTTTAGTCCGAAATTCCGGGACTTCCGCTCGATAGCTTTTGCAGCACTTATTGTGGGTATACCGCTTTTTCTGATTATGATGCAGCCAGACACTGGATCGGCACTGGTCTTTTTGGCTTTTATGTTCCCGATGTACCGTGAAGGGCTTTCGGGCTATTTCCTATTGATCTTTTTGGGCATGATTGTATTATTTGTTGCCGATTTTCTTGTCCCAATGTATATCCTGATCCCTGTCATTCTTGCCATTGGCGGAACGTTCATTTATCAGAATAGACGTAAGCAAAAGATCATGTTCTCGGCAATAGCAGTTACTGTAGTAGCCATAGCTTATTTATTTGTAGTGAAGTTAGCGTATGAGAAGGTTTTAAAACCGCATCAGCGTACCCGTATTGAACTGATCCTCGGATTGAAAATGGATCCAAAGGGAGTGGGCTACAATGTGATTCAATCTAAAATTGCAATAGGTTCAGGCCAGTTGACTGGTCGTGGCTTCTTACAAGGTACTCAGACCAAATATGGTTATGTACCAGCGCAAAGTACAGATTTTATCTTTTCAACTATAGGAGAAGAATGGGGATTTGCCGGGGCCTTCGTAGTCATCGGATTATTTGTATTCTTATTACTCCGACTGATCAATCTTGCTGAACGCCAACGCTCAACCTTCTCTAGGGTGTACGGCTATTGCGTAGCTTGCATCTTGTTTTTCCACGTATTCATTAATATCGGAATGGCGATCGGCATAGTACCGGTGATTGGCATTCCCTTACCGTTCATTAGTTACGGAGGTTCCTCACTATGGAGTTTCACCATCCTGTTATTCATCTTTTTGAAACTGGATTCAAACCGGATGGGCTTTATCTAACCTTCGGGAAAGCGCTGAGCCAATAAAGCATAAAATTTATCTACCGTATTTTGTTTAGTTGCCCAGTTGTTTTTTTCTGCATAGTTCTTTTGCAGGAACACATCAGCAGTCTTCAAATCAGGCATTTTGTTAATCAGATCTATGGCTTCAGAATAGGCAAGGTTATAACCATTGAAAAGGTCTTTAATATATAGCAGCTTTTCATTGAGGCTGATGCCTCCCTTAAGATCGGTAATGGCAGGTTTATTATTTCCTTCGTTGAAGGTAGCATGGCCACTATTGCGCGCAGCCAGGAGCTCATTGAGTGTAGGCTTAGCTACACTAGCGGCTGCAGGAGGCTGAACAATCTTGTGTTCAATATTATCCAGGATAGGCTGCGCTGTCGGTTTAAGCGATACTTCTTTTTCCTCCGGCTTGTCTACAACGAAGGATGCTTCAGCCTGGATGGGCAACACAGGATCAACCTCAGGTGAAGGTGGCTCTGGCACAACTTCATTCTGTCTCTGTTTGGCGGCGATAATTCGTTGTTCTTCTTCACTCAAAGGTCGGTCGAAGATTTCATTTACTGATTTTTCTTCAAATTCAAATTTATCTGATAGTGATTCTTCTTTCAATATGAACTCAAAACTTGGTCTTTCTTGTTCCAGCACATCTTCCTGCTGCAGCTCTTCCAGTTCGATTTGTTCCATCTGTACTTCCTCAACTTTGGGTTCCGGAACCGGAGCAATATGAATAACAGGTTCAGTGCTGCTACTTACCTCCGGCAAAGCAATATCTACCGGAGCATTAACTTGTGGCTGTAAGCTTTGCGTAGGGTCGGACAGTTCTTTGACTGCTCTGGCACTATTTATTTTTCTGACGATTTGTACGTGGTCAGACAAGAAGTTGGCATTTGCAAGGAATAGTTCAAGTTCCAATTCATTCAATTGCTGAGGATTTTGTGCTAAAAAATCGTACTGGTCCTGCAGTTCATTTAAAATCTGCCCTATCTTTTTAAAAATATCTTCTTGGTTCATCATAGTTCTATAACGCGGAAACTGAGTTTTTGTTGGTAACTTAACATTCAAAAATACTACAAAATTCTGATATTAGCTGCCTCTAAGTACCCCCGAACAGATGTTATTCAGCGAACAAAATTACAGAAGAGGAGAGTTTTGCGGCAGCATAGAAGTAATTTGCGGCTCAATGTTTTCAGGTAAAACAGAGGAATTGTTGCGGAGATTGAAACGGGCTGAGATCGCCAAGCTGAAGGTGGAAATCTTCAAACCAAAGACAGATACCAGGTACGATGAACATGCGGTGGTATCCCATGACCTTAATTCGGTACATTCTACACCTGTTGAAACTTCTTCGGCAATTTTATTATTGAATGCGGATACGCAGGTTGTAGGCATTGACGAAGCTCAATTCTTTGACGATGGCCTGCCAGAAGTTTGCAACAAACTGGCGGAAAAAGGAATTAGGGTGATTGTTGCGGGACTGGATATGGATTTTCAGGGAAAGCCATTTGGCCCTATCCCCGCTTTAATGGCCATTGCTGAACTCGTGACCAAGGTGAATGCTGTTTGCGTAAGATGTGGAAGTCCCGCTATGTATTCCTTTCGGACCGCAGCAAGCGAAGCCAAGGTGTTACTGGGAGAAAAAGACAGCTACGAACCCCGTTGCCGACGCTGTTTCCACCTGGGCTAAACTCCTTATCCCAGCGGACAGTTTTTACATCGCTTCCCCCTAAGGTACTTCTCACAACAGTCCTTTTTCTTCTTATCTTTTTTATCCTGCTTAGAGAGCTTCTTATCTTTCTTCTTTGACATGTCCTTCGTGTACATCAATATACGAAAAAAGGTATATATGGTCTGCATTTGCAGCAATATATACCTTTAAAAATGTCCTGTCCTTAGAGGACAAGCTTAAATTTGATGCTATCCTTCAGTATAGCTGATTCCACCAACGTGTTTGTCGATCTGCCATCTGCCAGTTCCTTCTTCTCCAATCACGTCGAACAATTCGAGGGCACGACGGGCTTTGTATTCTTCTTCCCTTTGCTCTCTAAAGAACCAGTTTAAAAATTCAAGTGTCACATAATCTTGCTCTTTGTGGCATCTTGCTGCGATGTTCTTGATAGACTGAGTAACAGCAATTTCCTGATCCAGGGCCTCTTCAAACACTTCGCGGAAAGAGTTGTACTCTGCTTTAATGTCACTGATTTCAGGAGAGATGGCATTTCCACCCATATCAAGTACATATTTAAAGAATTTCAGTTGGTGTTCACGCTCCTCTTCTGCCTGCTTAAAGAAATAATCAGAAGAAAAATCGTAACCATGTTGGTTGCACCATGAGGCCATTGACAGGTAAATTGCTGATGAATGGGCTTCTTTTTTTATTTGTTGATTGATAAGTGTCTCAATTTCCGATGAGACTAAACACTTAGCACGCATGATATCTTTCATAGTCTTATTATTTTATTCCTATTTGCTCTTACAAAAATAGGGCAATAAAAATCATTTGCTTCATTTAAAAGCAATATGGAAAGATTCTAATTCTAAGCAAATCAGGCCACTATACGTTTCAGCCTATCGTAAATAATGTGATTGAGTTCCAGCATGACGAATGTTCCCTGCAATAATTCCTTCAATGCAATGATCTGTATAAGAGACAGTACGTAGCAATGATCACATGCACAAATGAACAAAATCTCGAGGTCAGGCGTCTTGGTACTGTCCAGCAACAACCCCTCAATATCAATCTTATAAACTGCTTTTTTGAGCTTAAGGAGATTGCGGTAGTCAAAACGGGCGAGTTTACCTGCAAAATCTACATACCAGCAATTCTCACTATCGGATTGATAAATGGCTCCGTTGATGGTGCTAAATACTTCTTCGAAATGAATGCTTGTAGGTATCGCGGTTGTTTGCATATCGCCTTTTAAACTTATCGAAAGCAAAGGTTATGATTATTTAGATTTATTCCAAATCGCTGAGGCTATTTTTTTAATTTTTATTTGCGAAGTGTTAATTTTTCATTCTTGCAAGGCGGTGTGTGTCTTTAATTTCAATGTAACTACCTTTCTTTTCGATGAGACCTTCTTCTTTAAAATCACTGAGCGTGCGACTTACGGTTTCAGTGGCCATTCCTGCCATAGCAGCAAGTTCGTCTCTCGAAATTTTAAACTGAGGGGCAGTTGTATCCTTTTGCTGTAAGCGTAACAGCACCTGTGCCAGCCTTTTTCTAACGGAATGATAAGCGAGCTCGATCAATTGTTCTTCTTTTTCACGCACGTCGTTGGAAAGAATCCTGATAAATTCCCTACTGATCTCCGGATACTTATTGATTAGGCTCAGAATGGCTTCTTTTGGTAAAAGACAGAGTGATGAATCTTCTACAGCTTCTGCTGTTTCCGCAAAAGGTTCTTCCAATAAGACTGCATTCATTCCAATATAATCTTCGGGTTTATAAAGTCCGGTCATCAGCTGCCTTCCATCTTCTGTTAGTTTTAATGTCTTTACGGTACCACTGAGCAATAAGTAAAGTCCCATCGGTTCATCTCCATCGTAATAGAGCACTTGCTTCTTTTTGATGTGCCGGATCTTTCTTGCCGCTATTAGTGTTTTTAGCTCATTAGCACCATTATTATTGCCAGTAGCAGCAAGATGCTCCAGATTATCTATAGCTTTGCTAAAATAAGCCTCAAGTCTTTCTTTTTTTGCTAGTCGGCTTTCTATTGCGGCTAGCAACTCTATATCATCGAATGGTTTGGTAAGATAATCGTCCGCTCCCATTTCCATACCTTTTCTAAAATCAATGCGTTCGGCTTTAGCTGTAAGGAAAATAAATGGAATGTCTGCAGTCTTTTCGTTTTTGCTCAGCATGTGCAACACACCGTAGCCGTCGAGTTCGGGCATCATAATGTCACATAAGATAAGGTCAGCCTTTTGCCGAACTGCGAATTCTACTCCGGCTTTCCCGTTATCGGCCTGCAGCACATCATATCCTGCGAGTTCAAGAATTTCCGCCGTGCTTTCGCGGATATCAGCATTGTCTTCGATAATGAGGATGGTTTTCATATGGGCAATCTACTAATAAATGAAACGATTATGCCAAGCAAATATGGAAATTGGATGAAAAACAAAAGGTGACTAAGGTCACTAAATAAAATGAGCGGGATCAGATAATGCCGGGGAGGTGTGATAACAAAAAAGCTCCAGATAAATCTGGAGCTTTTTGCAGTGGTATGGGCCGGGATCGAACCGGCGACACATGGATTTTCAGTCCATGAAAACACCACTATAAAGCCTTGTTTTTCAACAATTTATCAGAAGTAAATTTTACCGTGACAAACGAGATACAAACATGCAGACACCGAAAAAAACAACGACATGATCCATATGTCGTGAAATAAAGATACATATTTATTATTCATAAAAACAGGCCCTGTGATATAAAAAACGCGCATAAAAATCCCGTTTGGAAACCTCCTTTCGCGGCGGCGACAGGTGCTACATTTTTTTGTCCTTTCGCACTCTATCTCAAAGTATTTATTTACAGCCAATTAGCATTATATAATTTATCAGTGACAAACAAAATATAAAAAGACATACGGAAATGGCAAAGCATTCGACATACAGGAATTCGAAATTGGCGTACTTGTCCGGATATTGACTAACTCGGAAAGACGAATGTCCATAATGAGCAAGAAGGTCACTTTTTTGCTTTATCGGCTTATCTCGGGGTTTCCAGCCTCCTTTTGAGGAGGGGCTGAGATTGAAACGTAATATTTTTCCCTCATAGCTAAAAACAGATCCATCCAGACGGTTTGCTTTCCGACTTTTGGTATCTGTGGTATCTATAGAATTTTCGATAGCATGAGTTTTTTAGTTCTCCTAGGACGCGCTTTTAAAAGAGTTATTTTCATACATCTTCAGCTGGTTTTTTAACAATTTCCGGGCATTGTAGATACGCGTCTTGACTGTACCGATCGGCATTTTCATTTCATCGGCTATCTCCTGGTATTTGTATCCCTGAAAGTAACGCAAAAATGGCTTAGCACATTCCTCAGGCAAATTCCGTAGCGCCTTATCAACATCTTCCTGAATGAACCGATCCTCTCCAAGATTGAAATCAGCTCCTGCCGAGAGGTGATGTGAGCACAGGGTTTCATGGACATCCATGGCGGCACGCTTCAAAATTTCTCTGCGACGGCAGTTGATAAAAGTATTCCGCATAATGGTGAATAACCATGCACGCAGGTTAGTTCCGTATTGGTATCGACTCTGGTAGCGTATGGCCTTGATTAAAGTCTCCTGCATAAGATCATGGGCATCTTCTGCATTCTTTGTAAGGTTTAGTGCGAATGATTTTAAGACAGCTTGTTGCTGACAAATCTCACTGATTATGTTATTGATCTGCATAGGGATGATTTTTAGGTTATTTAAACCTCTCCAACATTTATACCACATCAGACCTCCGGTTGTGAGGAACTAAAAAACACGTATTAACTACCAGCCTATACCTTATGAAATACAAAAACAAAAGGTAAATACCGAAAATGCATACGTAGAAGACGTAATTCCTCCGTTGCAATTGTCAGCAGATCAGTTGGATGTAATGCTCAATGAGATTGTAGATCGCTTTTAGTTTGCGCAATCTGAAGAAGTTTAGACCGTGCATCTAATACAGATTGTTGGAAATAGAACTGTAGATCTGAGAAACATCTGTTCCGCTCACTTTTTGTGATCGCATTTCGCACATTGACCATATGATCATCAATCTCTGCAAGCCCAATATGAAACAGATTGTCAAAAATAACTGGAGAACGCTTAAAAAGCTGCTGAACGATCTTGTGATAGTTGCTCTTCAGTAGAACCATCATAATCAAATGATGCGGATTGTATCCTGTCAAATCCTCAATATCAAAATATAGCTGTTGTAGCCTGACAATGTGACCTTTAGTATTCATTTTCCGTAGCTTTGGAACCTAATATCTAAATTAGTGAATAAATCAGACCATTTAAAACTTACAGTTGTCGTGAAAAAAAAACAGGTATTAATTGTAGGTTTCAGGTATCCCGTGCATTTTAAAAGTAAAGAACACGAAAAATCAAGTATTAGACGTAAAGCAGTATCCTATCATCATTCATGACATCAAACCTTAATCAAATTGGAAAACTAATAATCAAGAGAAAGAAATGCACTCTTACTACTCAAACCATGATGATCGTCCAATGATCGACCCGATGATGGAGATTAAAAGAACGTGTTATCAGTTGCTGATACCAGAATAGCGTAGCCTTAACGTATAAACACCTGTATAAAGAACAGGTATATATACGGTGAGCAGGTTAACTGCTGAGAATTATATTTGCATTACATCAATCCTTATGCAAATTCTGAAGAAATATCAAATAATAAACATCAAAAAGCCAGAATCCTGATCATCGAAGATGATACAATGATCTCCGATTTACTGAAAGACTTTTTTGATATGAATGGTTACCTATGCCGGACTGAACCACATGCGACCGACATTATTAGACTGATCAATGATTACCAACCACAACTTCTCCTGCTTGATTATTTACTGCCGGGAACCGATGGTGGAGAACTTTGTCGATTGGTGAAGAGTCATCCAGATAGCACTCAGCTACCAGTGCTCATTTATTCTGCGTACACAGAGAAGATGCTGCCCCTGGAAAGTTTTGGTTGCGATGCTTTTTTAGCTAAACCATTTGCTCTTGATGAACTTCAAACCCTTGTAAAAAGCCTGCTTTCTATTGATTATCCGCTGCGATCCGCAAAGCATGAGTCAAGCTGTAGCAATAGTTAATTTTACTGACGCTAACTCCAGTTTGGTAAACCAGATATGTTGGTATACCAGTTGAATTTGTCCAGGCTAAATGGTGTGGTGATTTTTAATGAATCCAAATTTTTCCGACAGAACCATTAAGTTTGTAGAAAAGACGAACATGAAAAAAAGCAAAGCATCGGCCAGGCCTGAAGATACAACAGAGGAATTGATACACCTTGCGGAGAAAAGCAAGCAGACTACTTTTTTCCCAATAGTGGCCCTCGGCGGATCTGCTGGCTCTTTTCATGCGATTGAACAATTTTTCCTTCATATGCCTGCCGACAGTGGCTTTGCCTTCGTACTGGTCATGCACCTCGATCCCAAGCAACAGGTAGATTTATGCAGTGCCATGCAACATACAACCGTAATGCCGTTCTTAGAAGCTAAAGACGGTATGGCTGTTGTTCCAAATACCGTTTTCGTGATTCCCCCGGATAGAGATATGGGCATTCACAACGGTAATTTATTACTTTTCGACGCCTCCAGGTCTCGCGGTGCTCGGATGTCTATAGACTATTTTCTCCAGAGCCTGGCTGAAGACCAATGGGACCATGCTGTAGCCATCATCTTCTCGGGAATGGGTGCGGATGGCGAGACAGGTATAAGGATGATCAAAGAAAAGCTGGGCATGGCCATGGTACAGCGCCCCGATACCGCGGAATATCCCAGCATGCCTGCAGCTGCCATTAAATCAGGTCTGATAGATTACATCCTTCCCCCGGAAGAAATGCCGGTCAAACTCATTCAATACTTGAACCACCCGGCGCTAAAAGCCTTAGGCACCGAGGAACTCGTCAATGAACGGAACAACCAAAACCAGTTACAAAAGATCCTCATGCTGCTGCGCTCACAGACCGGCCATGATTTCACTTTGTACAAAAAGAATACGATCACGCGCAGGATAGAACGCAGGATTGCCTTTCACCAATTACCAGATTACCTCCACTATGTAAACTATATCCGGGAAAACCCACACGAGATCGAGATCCTCTTTAAGGAACTGCTGATCGGGGTCACCAAATTTTTCAGGGACCGCGCGGCATTCGATGTCCTGAAAGAGCAGCTTTATGCAAAACTGATCAAGAAAGGGCCTGAAGAGCCGATCAGGATCTGGGTGGCTGGTTGCTCAACCGGTGAAGAGGCCTATACCCTGGCGATCCTCGTCATCGAGTACCTGGCCGGAATCAAAATGAAAAGAAAGCCTAAAGTACAGATCTTTGCAACAGACCTGGATGCAAATGCCATCGAGCATGCCCGCACTGGCTTTTATTTTTCAAACATTGTATCTGAGATCTCGACCGAACGCATGGAGCGCTTCTTTGTCAAGAAGAACAACGGGTATGTCGTCAAAAAAGAGGTCCGGGAACTCATCGTTTTCGCTCAGCATAACCTGATCAAAGACGCACCCTTTACCAAATTGGACCTGCTCACTTGCCGGAATGTAATGATCTACCTGACGGCTGACCTACAGAAAAAGCTGATCCCGGTATTCCATTATTCCTTAAATGACAATGGCCTGCTGCTGCTTGGACCTGCCGAATCGGTTGGTGTATTTGCCGATGCATTCACCCTAGTGGACAATAAATGGAAGCTGTACGAACGTAAAGGCGGACGATCCACGGTTTCAAAAGTCATTGATTTTCCTTTTAACGTTTCCAACCAGGCTACAAAGGCTACGAAAGACCTGCCACTAAAGCCAAGTTTAAAAAACATGATGGCCGAGCACTTTCACAAGGTGATGCTGGAAAGCTATGCTCCCGCTGCCCTGCTGATCAATGAAAAAGGTGAGATCATTTATATCAACGGAAACATGGATGACTATCTGCGTCTTCCCACGGGAGATGCTGTATTGAACATTCATAAAATGGCGATTGATGTGTTGAAATACCTCATTGGCAATGCAATCCATCAGGCGCTATCCAGCAGGGAGAGAGTCGAACTGCAAGGCATTAAGCTGGAAAAGAATGGCAAAACACATGTGATAGATCTCATTGTAGACTACCTTAATGATGTGCAGCTGCAAGGATTGCTGGTCTTGGTATTCCTGGACAAAGGCATTCTCAAGAAAAGAAAGCCGCTGTCTAAATCCAGAGCCGCTGATGCGGATATACAAGAGCTCGAAAAGGAACTCAATTATACTAAACAACAGCTCAACACGACCATAGAACAAATGGAAACCTCGCTGGAAGAGCTGAAATCGACCAACGAAGAACTTCAAAGTACTAACGAGGAACTTCAGAGCACCAACGAAGAGGCGCTGACCACTAAGGAAGAAATGCAGTCACTCAATGAAGAATTGATGACCATCAACCTTCAGTATCAAAGCAAGGCAGAGGAACTCACGCGTCTGAACAATGACATGAAGAATCTCCTCGATAATACCGAAATAGGAACGATATTTCTGGATACGGAACTGAACATCCTGCGCTTTACACCACAGGTGACCAAACTCTTCAATGTGATCCCCACTGATGTAGGCCGTTCCATTACACACATCGCCTCCAATTTTGATTACCCTTCTATTGAAAATACAATTCTGGAAGTGATCGACAAGCTAACAGGGAAGGAACTTGAAGTGAAAACAAAAAAGGATGAGTGGTATAACCTGAGAATTATGCCGTACCGTACCTTAGATAATTTCATCAGCGGAGCAGTACTTACCTTTACCAAAATAACCCCTGTCAAGGCTTTAGAAAACAAGCTCTCTTCTCTATTGGACTTTGTGCAGATGACCCTTGACGCTATGCCGGACGCTGCACTGCTTTTGGATCAGGACAGAAGAGTTCTGGTCAGCAACAGCCGCTTCCTGAGTACCTTTTTATTTAGAGAATTTGAGATCAAAGAACATTTTTTTCTGGAGATTGTTCATAACAAGTGGAACACCGACAAATTGGACGGATTGCTGCTGATGGCCTCAGATAATGATGAACTATATTTCCAGCATAACTTTCAGGGCGTCGGCATTAAAAAGTTCATTGTGACGGCGGATTACATCTCCCAATCTGATGAGCATATGGCAATGATTGTCACATTTAAGGAAGTCAATGGTGAACAAAAAGACAGCGAAACATAAAGACAACATCCTCTCCCTCCTGAGACAGCGCATACATCAGCGCGACACAAGAGCAACAGACATCGCCCAGCAGGAACAAATAACGGACGGGGAACTGGCCGTTTTACTGGGCGAACTCGAGATCTTTCAACTGGAATTGGAAATGCAGAATGAGGAGCTCGCCGAGTCAGCACGTCAGTTGGAAGCAGAACGCTCCAAATTTGCAGGTCTGTTTGACCTCGCTCCTGTGGGCTATGTTATTTTGGACCATATTGGCGTAATTGAACAGGCCAATCAAACTGCCGCAGACCTTCTGTCAATTGAGACAGAAAACATGTCGGCAAACCGGTTCCAATCTTTTATAGACCCCGGGCACCTGGAGTTATTTTACGCATTTTTGCACAGACTTCAGCATAGTAATAAAAAGGAAAGCTGTGAACTGAGCCTGTATACCCCCATACTGGCAACGAACTATACCCGCCTGGAGGGCATCAAAATCCAGCATCCAACTGCTCCCAAACCTCAGTATTACATCGCAGTGATTGACATCACTGCCAGCAGGAATGCCCAGCAGAAATTGATGGATACCAGTCAGCGTTTGGAAATGACGTTGAGCGCTTCTAATACAGGAACGTGGACGATGGACATGAGCGATCAAAAAGTGTTTATTGACGATCATAGCTGCGTATTGCTTGGGATAAATTCCTGGAATTTTGACGGTACTGCTGCGGGTTTCATTTCTCTTGTACATCCGGATGATCAATGCCATATGCGTCAGCAATGGTTGAGTGCCATCCACAATCTTAAAGAAATCGACTTCCAGTTCCGAATTATCTCTAAAGATACGACGGTGAAGACGCTAGCCATTAAAGGCAGGGAAGTTGAGGATCCGGAAAGGAAAGGATTCTATGTTGGCATTTTGATGGACGTCACCGAACGCGAGCGACTTGTAGAGGAAAGCAGGAGACTGAGAAATGAAAAGCAGCGGATTATCCTCTCGTCCGCATTCGAAGCACAGGAAAAAGAACGTTACCGGATCAGCAACGCATTACACGATAGTGTCTGCCAGTTGTTGTATGGCATCCGCCTAAACCTCCAGAACATTGGTTTGAAAATGAACTTGGATGAGCCTTTTAAAAAGGTGAACAGGCTGCTAGATGATGCATTAAAGGAAACCAGGGAACTTTCTTATGAACTGACTCCCTCTATCCTACGCGATTTCGGCTTCTCAGCTGGCATATTGGAGATGGCCAGACGCCTCAGTACTTCAGAATTCGTCATCAAAACCTCGATTACACCTGGAGTAGACGAATTGCCGCAGGAGATCCAACTCTATCTTTTCCGGATCATCCAGGAACTAATCAGCAATTGCATTAAACATTCCGGAGCAAACCTGGCTAAAATTATAGTTCAAATTGAGAGAGATACCTTCAGGGCCACGGTGTCTGACAACGGTCATGGCTTCCGTACCGGAGAAGAAGATGCGCTGCTCCAGGGATCAGGACTAAGATCCATCAGGAACCGGATTTTTCTGCTTAATGGAAACATGGAACTTTCTACTTCCGAAAAGGGAAGTAGCATCAGGATAAGCTTTAGTCACCCAGCAACATTTCAAGGGAGCATTTGAACTCATAGTATGAATAATGGAAAATCGGATCAAAAATATCATCACAATAGGGGCCTCTGCCGGCGGCATACGGGCTGTCAGCCGGTTATGTGCTAGCTTCGACCAAGAGCTTGACGCAGCGGTTTTTGTAGTCATCCACCTGGCCAGAAATTCTACTACAGAGGTGGTACTCCGGCAAATCCAAAAAAGCAGCAAGCTGATCTGCCGGATTCCGCAACATGGAGAAGCCATTAAAAATGGTCATATCTATCTTGCTCCGCCAGACTACCACATGATGCTGGAGAAAGAGCGCATACTCATACAAAAAGGAGCACACGAAAACCACTGGCGGCCTTCGATCGATGTGCTGTTCCGGACAGCGGCAGCAGCCTATGATTCCTGTGTGACCGGCGTGATCCTTACCGGCATGCTGGATGACGGAACTTCGGGAATGCTGGCCATCAAACGAAGCGGTGGTCGCTGTATGATACAAGACCCCGCAGAAGCGGAATATCCGGATATGCCAAATAATGTGCTGCGAAACGTCGCAGTGGACCATCAGGCATCGCTGGAAGAACTGGGTTATATCTTATCAGACCTTTTTTCCAGAGGCGAGTGTAAGCGCAGCCAGGTCCCGGAAGACGTCAGTCTGGAGGCAGGAATTACACTTCGGATGGCTAGTAGTACGGAAGAGCTGGAACAACTGGGGGCGCTTACCCATTTTACTTGTCCGGACTGCGGTGGCTCCCTGGTAAAAATCGCGGCAGAACAGAGCGTACGCTACCGTTGCTATACCGGCCATTCTTTTACGGAAAAGGTCTTGGCCAATGAGCAAAATAAAGCACTGGAAGACTCTTTATGGACCGCAATCAGGATGATGGAAGAACGAAAGAACCTGCTGAACAATATGAGTGATTTTTATGACCCTGGAAAAACAGAACGCAGTGAGCAGCTGAACGTACACATCGAACGCTTAAAAGGAATGTTACAGGAAATCGGAAATGCGCCCAATGATTAACTTACAGATTAATACTTTAAAATATGTTGAACTTACTACTAGCCGAAGACCATAACATTGTTCGTAATGGCTTGAAAATGATTCTGGAGGCCGACAGACACATTGATATCTGTGGTGAAGCTGTAAACGGCCGTGAAGCCGTTGAATTTATCCGAAAAGGAAATGAGGTAGATATGGTGCTTGCCGACATCAATATGCCGGAATTGGACGGAATTTCTATGATCGTAGAAATAAAGGCCATCAACCCGCAGATCAAAGTAGTCATTCTTTCCACTCATGATCATGAAAATTACATCTCAAAGGCCTTCTCTGTAGGTGCGTCCGGATACCTGTTTAAAAGTGTCGGCGCAGATGAACTCTTATTTTCATTGAAGCACGTGCAGGGCGGTGGACAGTACCTTTCTTCTGAACTCGCCATGAACCTAATGCACAAAGTCGTTCGTTCGGCATCTGGTAACGCTTTCGGCGAAAAATCTGAACTTGATTTCTCGGAACGTGAATTGGAAATACTTCGGCTTATCGGTGAGGGTTTGACCAACAGTGAAATGTCGGAAATTCTTTTCATCAGCAAGAGGACAATTGAGGGGCACAGGCAGAACTTGCTGGATAAGACCTCCTGCAAAAACACGGCAGCGCTCGTCCGCTTCTCCATTCAAAATGGACTCATAGACTAGACCTATACAGGTAGTTATCGGCTGCATTCAGGTATTCCTACCTGCTGCGGGGTGAAATCATTTAGGCTAAATTGCAGCATTCCTATCAAAAAAAAGCCAAAATGCAGGACGAAACTTCTTCCATTGATCAGAAAAAATACGACAACTTCGTCCACATGGCCGCTCATGAACTGAAAACTCCTGTGACAGTCTTGAAGGCATATCTGCAAATGATCATTCGGCAATTGGAAAAAGACAAGCAGACCAGCTATATCGCGATGGCTGATAAGATGGACATTCAATTGAACAAACTCTTGAATTTGATTTCAGATCTGCAGGACGGTGTTAAGGCAAATTCAGAAGATATACATTGCCTGATGACCGACTTCAACATCAATGCGGCAATTACGACCTGTCGGGACGGACTGCAGGCCACAAATCCTGATTGTGAGATCGTTGTAGAACTTGATGAAACATTGCCTCTGATTAAAGGCGATCACAACCGCATTGAACAAGTGATCTTGAATTTCATAACAAATGCGATCAAGTACTCAGAAAATGAAAAATATGTAAAGATCAGGAGCGCCCTTGAAGAAGGCTACGTCTGCGTCAGTGTTTCCGACAGAGGCAAAGGTATTCCAGAAGAACAACAGACCAGGGTCTTCGACCAGTTCTACCGCATTAAGGGTATGCAGAAAAACCAGCCTGCCGGATTGGGACTCGGACTGTTCATTTGCAGGGAAATCATACGAAAGCACGACGGAAAAATAGGCGTAAAAAGCGCAGAAGGTTTGGGTTCCGAGTTCTGGTTCCGTCTGCCTTGCAGGTAAAAACACTCATGTGACCGACAAGTACCTGATTTTACTTTTTTATAATCAAAGCACGCAAAAGGATGTTACAGTCTAAAAAAACCTAACTAATCCCTATTAATATGTATACACTGGGTATCAATGCAGTATTTCACGACTCTTCAGCTTGCCTTTTAAAAAATGGCATTTTACTCGCTGCAGTCGAGGAAGAACGCTTTACGGGAATCAAACATGGCAAAAGGCCTATTCCGTTTTCAACCTATGAGCTACCTTTCCACGCGATTGCCTATTGTCTCGATGTCGCCGGAATCCACTTGAGCGAGCTTGACCACATTGCCTATTCATTTGATCCTGCCTTATTGAGCACTGAAGAAAGGGAGAAAAATGCAGGTAACGGCACCGATCCATGGATTGATCAATTTTTACCTGCCGTCTTGAGTGCTCCTGCGCATTTAGTAGATGGCTATCCGCATCATCTCCAGAAACAGTATAAAGACAGTAAGCAAACCGACTGGTCCTGGCATTTCGTAGAACACCATTTGTCTCATGCAGCCAGTGCTTATCTTCCTTCTCCCTTTCATGAGGCGGCAGTCATGACTTTAGATGGGAGGGGAGAAATAGCTACGACCACATACAATGTGGGACTTAACAACAAGATGACCAGGATTGACGAAGTGAAGCTCCCCCACTCCCTTGGACTTCTTTATGAAGAAGTGACGACTTATCTGGGCTTTCTTCATTCCTCAGATGAGTACAAGGTAATGGCGCTGGCATCTTATGGCAAACCAGAATTCCTAAAGGACTTCAGGGAAATGATCAGCCTCAAAGGCGCCGGACAGTACACGGTACATAACCAGTCTTTTGTAGAGCGCTTTGGTCCTGCCCGGCTAAGGGAGGACGAATTTACCCCGCATCATTTCAATATAGCGCATTCTCTTCAGATAGCACTGGAAGAAACGGTGCTCGAATTAACGGACTGGCTGCAGCAGCAGACAAAGCAGGACAACCTCTGCATTGCCGGGGGTGTTGGGCTCAACTGCGTTTTGAATGCGCGGATCCGCGACCGCGGCACCTTTAAAAACATTTGGGTACAGCCCGCCGCAGGAGATTCGGGCACAGCACTTGGGGCAGCGATGTGGGTAGACCAGCAGCAAAGAAGAAATGAGGAGAAAAGCTTTGTCATGAACCATGCCTATTGGGGTCCGGAGTATACGGATGCTAGCATCGAACAATTTTTAAAATGGGCAAAAGTACCTTACCGCAAGCTGGAGAATATCGCCGAGCAAACCGCGGACATCCTTGCTGAAGACAAGATTATCGGCTGGTTCCAGGGAAAGATGGAATTTGGCCCCAGGGCGCTTGGTAGCCGTTCCATTTTGGCCTCGCCAATCCATCCGGAAATGCAACAGCGCCTGAACGAAGTTAAGGACAGGGAGGATTTTAGGCCTGTAGCCCCCGTGGTGCTCGAAGAAGATGCGGGAGAATGGTTCAAAGGGGCCAGTGTATCGCCCTATATGCTGTTTGTTTATGATGTTCTGGAAGACAAAGCTGCGCGTATACCAGCGGTAAAACATATTGATGGAACAGCCAGAATCCAAACCATCAATGAACAGCAGCATCCGGAATATTACCGGCTGCTCAAGGCGTTCAAGGCCAGGACCGGTGTTCCCGTTTTGGTCAACACCTCTTTCAACACCCTAGGAAAACCAATCGTCTGTAGTCCGAGGGATGCCATTGCATGCTTCTGGACATCGCCTTTCGACGCACTCATCATCGGTTCATTTTTAATCTCAAAACATCATGCAGACAAAGATATCAGTAGTGATTCCAACTTACAAACGTCCAAAACTTCTGACGAGGTGCTTGAGGGCGCTATGTAAGCAAACTTTAAGTAAAACAGATTTCGAAGTGATTATTGTGAGTGACGGCGAGGACCCGAATACCCTACTCAGCTTGCTGCCCTGGTTAAAAAAAAGAACCCTTCGGCTCCAATACATGCAAACAAGGGGAAAACAAGGTCCGGCCGCTGCACGCAACATCGGCTGGCTGAACTCCCGTGCCGCGATTATCGCCTTCACCGACGATGACTGTATACCAGACAAGCACTGGCTGGAAGTTATTCTGGCAAATTATGAAGAAAACGCAGTCATGGCCTTTCGTGGCCGAACAATAGTACCGCTTCCTGAAAAACCCACCGATTTTGCCTTAAACACGGCCAATCTGGAGCGCGCAGAATTTGTCACTGCAAATTGTGCCTGTACAAAATCTGCGCTCACGCAAATCGGGGGATTCGACGATCGCTTTAAGATGGCCTGGCGGGAAGATTCCGATCTACAGTTCCGCCTTTTGGAACAAGGCATTCCGATAAAGAAGCTTACAACTGCGGTGGTCACTCATCCGGTAAGGGAAGCTGCATTTGGTGTCAGTATAAAAGAACAGAAAAAGGCCGCCTATGATGCACTGCTCTTCCGAAAGTTCCCGGAGCTTTATCGGAGAAAGATAGGATTTCATTCCCTTCAAAACTACTACATGATCAATGGATTATGGCTGTTGTTGATTGTTGCTCTAGTACTGAAGAGTAAGATACTTCTGTTATTCTCTTTGGGATCACTCTGCGTTTTGCTGGGAAACTTCGTTTACCAACGGCTTCGGAAGACCCGGAAGTCGCCACTTCATATCCTGGAGATGCTGAGTACTTCATTGGTGATACCATCTCTATCTGTTTATTGGCGGCTTTATGGCGCAGTTAAATTCCGTGTACTCTTTATTTGAGCTATGAAAATTGCAATATTCCGCGCGTTAAACCTAGGTGATATCTTATGTTCGGTCCCAGCTATAAGGGCAATCCGGCAGGCCTATCCAGGAGCAGAGATCACTTTCATCGGCCTGCCAGGATCTGTTTCCATCATCAACAGATTTCCGAACTATATAGACCGCTTCGTGGCATTCCCTGGATACCCAGGCTTACCTGAGCAGGAATTTAACTCAGATAACTATGAATTGTTCCTCTCATCGATGCGTGAATACCAGTTCGACCTCCTCCTGCAAATGCAAGGGAATGGTTCCGTGGTAAATGAAATGTTGACTTCCTTTGACGCAAGCCGTCTCGTAGGCTTTTGCGAAAATGAAAGTCTGCAAAATGAGAATTTTCTAGCCTATCCGAATCGAGGTCATGAACTGGATCGCCATTTGGCCCTGCTCCAACACCTTGGCATTCCATCTCGTGGCACAGAAATGGAATTTCCACTAAACATCAGCGATGCAGAGGAGTTGGATGGTTTAGGCCTGCCTATAAAGCCGGGCAACTATGTATGTGTCCATCCAGGATCCAGGGGGAAATACAGACAATGGCCACCAGTCTACTTTGCATCTCTTGCCGACTATTGCGCCAAACAGGGACACAGGATTGTACTGACCGGGACTGCTGATGAAATTGAACTTGGAAAAAAAGTAGCCGCGCTGATGGAAACAGAGCCAATCCAGCTGGCGGGTAAGACTAGTCTCGGTGCTCTGGGCTTTTTATTACAGCAATCATTTGCGCTGATAGCCAACTGCACTGGTGTTTCGCATATGGCGGCCGCCCTCCGCATACCCAGCCTGATCATCAGTATGGATGGAGAAGCCGGGCGATGGGCTCCTCTGAATCAGGCATTACACAGGACCATTAACTGGGCGTTGCGCCCGGACTATGGTATGGTACTTAAGGCATTGGAAGACTTGTATCAAGCCAATAACTTGTCTACCGCCGCCAGAACCGCTGGGGGACCCGGCAGGGGGACATCCCTTTGATACCGCTGACGGTTTACAAATTCGATGACTTTATTTTTGCTTTGGAAATGCGGATCCACGCTAAAGGGAAGCACCACATGGGGACAATTCCAGGGTACATGTTGGGGATTGGTCTCTGCATACAACACTACCAGCGGCCTTTTGAGCGCAGCAGCTAAATGGGCAGTTCCCGTATTCACAGCAATCACAGCTTCAGCTCCGTCGATCAAGCCGACAAGTTCTTCCAGGCTCAACAGCCCGGCGATAGAAACCGCCCTATCCCCTATACCCTTAATAAGGGCATCAGCCAATGGAATTTCTGACTGAGAGCCGGTAACCACCAGTGTCATTTTATATCTTTCTGCCAATGCCTTCCCGCAATCTATCCAGCGCTCAAGGGGATACATCCTTTTAGCTTCTGAAACCCCCGGATGGAGGATCATATAGGGATCACCGAGGTCGAGTTTAATCAGCCGCGCCTTCATTTTGAGGGAAGACTGAACGGTAAGCGAAGGTTTACTCAGGAATAAATCAGGATTGTCCAGCGTAGCGCCTATAGCAGCTACCATGTCAAGATCCCGTTGTACCTGATGCCTGATCAGATCAAAGGGTTCCGGATCTGGTATCCAGTGTGTCAACAGGTCATAGGGATTTTCGCGGCAGTACGATAGTCTCAGAGGAATACCGGCCAGATAGGCCATCATTGCTGCTGGCAAGGGGTTTTGGCTATAAACTGTAAAAATCACACAGCCATCATACCTAGCCTCACGCAAGGTATGCATAAGCCTGAACATAGCCTCCGAATGTTCGGTTTCCGGGTGTTTCAACCAGGGAAGGTCAGCCACAATAACTTTGCTAATGTATGGGTTTAATGCCGCCGCTTCCGCTCCCATACAGGAAGTTAACAAGGTTATTTTGCAAGTGCTGTAGATTTGCAAGGCTTTAATAGCAGGTCCGGACATAACCACGTCCCCCATGTTGTCCCCACGAATGCATAACACTTCTTTACATTTCTTCCATTCTGTCATCAGCTTGAAACTGCTATCTTCAACTTTAAGGGTTCATTGATCCGCGCTATGATTTCAGTGGTAGACTGATTGAAAACATATGGCAGAAATGCAATCTTGCAGCCCATTCGTCCCAGCAATTTCCCTTCGGGCAAATGCTTATCTTTATAGTCAGCACCTTTAACAAAAAGGTCGGGCCTAATCAATTTCAGAAGCTGAGCGGGTGTATCGTCCTTCAAACCGCCGAAAGGTACAACATGATCTATACAGCCCAAAGCTGAAAGCACGTTCAGTCGATTTTCGAGTGTATTTACGGGACGGCCTTTGCCTTTCAGACGTCTGATACTCTCATCCGTGTTGAGGCCAACGACCAGGACATCGCCCATCGCCTTAGCCTGTTGTAGATAGCTTACATGCCCACTGTGCAGGATATCAAAACAACCATTGGTAAATACAATTCGTTTACCTTCTTTCCGAAAACCCTCACATTTACGCTTCAGTATAGTCAGTTGCAGGATGACCTTCTCATCTGCAGTTAAGGAATTGATCAGTTCATGTCTGCCACATATGGCCGTTTCCTGCTTGGCTATCGCAATTCCGGCCGCTGCTGTCGCGATTTGTAGAGCAGCCGGGATGCCTGCACCGGCCTGCAAAGCCAGCATGCAGGCACTGACAAAGGTATCGCCCGCTCCGCTGACACTCGGCGAAGTCACCTTGGGAGCAGGCACATGCTGAATGAAATCTCCCTGATCGAAACACAACGTACCATCGTTATCGATAGTCAATGCAATCACTGATGCATTGGTTTTCTGCTGAAAATGTTTGCCGAAAGGCTTGAGTTGCTCTGCCCTGGAATCTTTACTGTATGGGATATTTAGCAACTTAATCGCTTCTTCGTAATTCGGTTTGATAAGATCGGGTGCCAAGGCCGAAAACGCAGCAAGCCGTTTGGAATCTACCGCAATGAATTTATCTTGCTGTAATTTGAGCTTTTTCAGTTCCGTGATGACTGTTGCCGACAATGTTCCTTTGTCGTAATCGGCCACCAGCACCGCATCACATTGGTGATAAGCCACATGTAGGTTGTGAATCAGTTGCGTTTCCAGGTCTGATTCTATAGCTCCTTGGATACCTTCGTCGAAACGTACCAAGGTATGTGAAGTTGATTTGATCCTCGTTTTGACGAGCGTTTCACGCTCTGGTGAACAAGCGATGAAATCTGTGGAAATTCCAGAATCCTTCAGCAGGCGACCGGCAATTTCGTAGGCGGAATCCTGACCGGCAACAGTACAAAAAAAGACCTTTGCGCCAAGCGCGCTTAGATTTGCGGCTGCATTGGCAGCTCCGCCAAGGCAGTACTGTCGGGCGTTGATGTCAACAACCGGTACTGATGCCTCCGGTGCCAGTCTGGTACAAGTTCCAGATAGGTAGACGTCAAGAATAAAATCACCAATAACGAGGATTTTGAATTTGCCGAATTTCTTAATTAGCGTAAAGTAGTCAGTCTTCATCTGGAGTCAGTTTATTTAATCCGTTGTCTATTTCCAATATTGAGGGTTCAAGGCGTTTCAGAATGAAATCCGCAGCGGCGTTGATCGTCTTAACAATGCCATCAGGGACTCGGTTGACACTTAAATCCCATTCGGTTTCATTTCCATTATCTATCAAAATGGTATGGCATCCGGCGAGCTTACCTGCCTCCACGTCATGTAAGATATCCCCCAGCATCCAGGATTCCGAAAGTAGGATTCCATGTTCGAGGGCGGCAGTTTTTAGCATTCCCGGTTTTGGTTTCCGACAATCGCAGTCCAGGCGAAAGTCTTCTCTCGTGCCTTCAGGATGATGAGGACAGAAATAAGCAGCTTCCAAACGTATTCCATGAACAGCTAGTAGCTCATCCAATTTTGATTTCACTTGTAACAGTTCCTCAAAGTCAAAAAGACCGTGTGCCACCCCCGGCTGGTTGGAAACCAGAAACAGCAGGTAGCCACTTTCATCCAACTTCTTTAGGCCCTCGATTGAATCTTCACTAAGGGCAACGAGGTCCGGGTCGATGTTGTAAGGGATGTCCGGGATCAGTGTTCCGTCCTTGTCGAGAAAAACTGCTTTTTTCCTAATGTCCATATTTATGAATGAAACTTCCTCTGTTAGCGTATGGGCTGGTTGCTGCCGGAGATAAAAAAAGCCGGTTTTCGATCAAGCCACAAATTAAGTGCACCAGGTGAAGATGGACTTCCTGAATCCGCTGTGAACTGGAAGAAGGTACAATGAGGTTAATGAAACCCAAATTGGCGGCCGCCCCACCGTCTCGCCCTAACATATTGATGCATAACATATCCATCTCCCTTGCTGTTTTCATAGCTTTCAATATGTTTGCTGAAGAGCCGCTGGTGCTGAGACAGAGCAAAATGTCTCCGGGCTGACCATATGCCTGCACCTGTCGGGCAAAAACGTCGTCAAAGCCAAAGTCATTAGACCAGGCAGTTAGCGTGGCCATATCGGCAGTCAGGGAGATCACGGGCAGTCCCCTGCGCTGAGGTATTTCGAAGCGTCCTATCAATTCAGCAGAAAAATGCTGACTCTCTGCAGCACTACCACCATTTCCGCAGACTAAAATTTTATTTCCCTTTTTCAGCGCAGTAATCATGCAGTCTGCTGCATCTGCGATTTGTTCACTAAGTACTTTGGATGCCGCTCTGAAAGTTTGGGCAGCATCCTCAAATGCCTTCCTAATCGTTTCTATGTCTTCCTGGTGCTCCTGTTCGCCCGAACGAAGAACTTCCAGGTATACTTCATTTAGCTGATCCGCCACCCTGTCCCAGGTAAAGTTGGAATGTACATGTGACATGGCATTTTCTGCCATACTATTTAGCAGTTCTGGATTATCGAACAGCAGTGATATGCGATCTGCCAACGACTGTGGATCGTCCGGCGGAACAAGAAAACCTGTCTTACCTTCGACCACACTGTGCTTAATGCCTCCGACATTGGAGCCAATGACGGGCGTGGCGCAGGCCATAGCTTCTAATGGCGTGATGCCAAAAGGCTCATACCAGGGCGTGGTCACAAAAACATCTGCAGCGTCATAATAGATTTTAAGCTGTTCTCTGTCTTTCCTACCTGTGAAAATCACATCGCCGCCGACCCCAGCTTCCGCAGCAAGTTTCCTAAGCCTGTCCAATTCCGCATTCGGGTTGCCGTTATTGGCCGCTTCGCCTCCAACAATGATAAGCTTTACCTGCTGATATTGCTGAACCAGTAGCGAAAAAGCCTTGATTACATTATCTACACCCTTTCTCGGCACCATACGTCCGAGTTGTAGGATCACCTTATCAGAAGCTTCCAGCTTCAGGGCAGTACGTGACAATTGCTTATCCATGGGAAAAAATTCTTCAGGATTGAAACCACATGGAATAATGGAAATCTTAGCCGGATCGGCCCGATAATAAGTCATCAAATCCTCTTTGTCCTGTGGACACTCAGCAATGATCCTGTCAGCAACCCGCACCAACTCGAGTTCTATATCCAACCGCTCTTCCGGAAATCGGTCGGCTGTCTTTTGATGCATCCGGCGTACGGCACCAAGTGCATGAAAGGTGATGACAAACGGAATATTCAGTCGGTGTTTCAGTTCCATCGCAACCTTGCCGGACATAAAAAAGTTGGCATGAACGAGTTCGTAAACCAGCTGTTTTTTCATGATGACAGATTCCATGTTTTCTACAAATTCGTCCATGTAGGCAAGCAGTTCCTCTTTCGCAATTTGTTCTACTGGTCCCGCCTGGATGTTGAAAATCCTAATTCCGGGCTTCCATTCTACAATGGGCAATTGTTTGTAATCTTCCCAGCGCGTAAAAATGTCTACCTGGTAACCTTTTTCCGCAAGTTGCACTGCCAGTTCCGCGACATAGACGTTTTGTCCGCCACTGTCTACACCACCAAGCAGCGCCAGGGGTGAGGCATGCTCACTTATAAATGCTATTCTTTTTTTCATAGGTTTTGTTTTTTAGTTCATGAAATAACGATTCCCATTCGGCACTGAAACGTTGAATGTCGAACCTTTTCCGGGCATACTCCCTGGCGTTCTTGCCCAAACGCCTGGCTTCTTCAGGATTTTCCAACAGAAAACTCATTTTCTCTATCAAATAATCGAGGTCTGTATGCACAAATCCAGTGTGCCCGTTCTGAATGGTTAGCGCCATTTCCGTTGTCGCAAGGCCTACGACGGGCAGGCCGAGCATCATTGCTTCGCAGACCGCCAGACCCAGACTCGTATACCTGATCGGATTGAAAAAGAACCGGTATTGGCTAATAAACTCCGGAAGATCCGGATGCAGTATCTCCCCTAGTCCATAATCAGAGGTTCCCATGCCTGCCAGATCGAGCGGAATTTTATCCCTGACCAGCGCAAAAATGTCGGCCCCAAGCAGCCTTCCCCGTGCCGACAGATTGTTTATCACTACAATTCCTTTTTCCAGACTGGTCTTTTCGGACACATCAGGAACCAATACGCCGTGTTCAATGACCCTGCTAGGCAATCCGTTATTATCCCACATCAACTTGTTAAAATGGGTGACATGCACCAGCGTAACCTCCGGATCGGAAACGGGATGTTGAGCATTCGTTGGGTGGTCCCAGGGCGGGTCGTGCTCCAGGTATACCTTTGGTAATTTACGCTGTTCCTCTGATAGCGTCCGGAACTGGTCTACCAGATAGTTTTCGTCTGTTTGAAAGAGGATCAAATCAAATTCCAGTCCGCAAACATCATGCTGTTGTACTTCAATGACATTGGCTCCAAAAGGAAAGGTTTCGCCTCGACCGTAGTATCCCTCTGTCCGCCCTTCATTTACAGGAATATAGAGATCGTAGTTCCCTTGAGACAAATAATAAAGGTAACTTCCATGAATGTGCCAGGTAAAAATCCTCAGCCTATCGCTCTGTTTCATCTGTAGATTCATCTTTATCAACATCCGTACGCTGCTCTACTTCAGGACGCTCAGTGGTTAATTCCCGGTCTGTGTCTGCATCGCTGCCCTTGAGCTGTTCTTCCGGTACGATTCCGGCAGCTTGCTTCTCCTCTTGTTCTTCATTTGGATCTTTCATAATACTAGATTTAGGTAATGACTATACCAAACGCTCCAAAGAATGTGCCGTGCCAAACTAAAAAAAACACACAAAAAGGGCTGAGTATCTGTTAACAGTTGATCTGGCTCACTGAGGATGATTAAAACAGTACAATTACCCGGCGAAATCCAGTATTAGTGCAGCCCTCTGCGGTTTTTCCCTGTTCGCTTAAACTGACTAAAATCCCGGTCAGAACAAATTGAGGCCGAAAACCGAAGTACCTATTATTGCGTAAGTAACCGCAGGAATGGCAAATAAAACGAAAGATAGGATGATCAAAGATGAGATTTCTAAACAGGAGCAAAAGTTTATCAAAGACCGGTTATTGATGACATCTGAGCCTTCAAAAGTGCTGATCACCAGATGCAGGCAGCTACTACTGCGACTAAAAGAACTGCAGGAGATGAGAAGGCTTCATAAAACTATAGGCGATTGACGTTCAGGTGGCTAGCGGCCTTATGGTGTCAGAACTCGATTTTGGCAACTGAAGGCAAAGCTTGAATTTCATCAAATGCATGGAGTATAGCCGATCTTTTAGAAAATTTACTGAGCACGATCAGTAGCTCCCTGCTTCCATCAGGGTTTTCTTTTTGTCTCAGCTTCATACTTTTGAGCTTTTGTTTATTTAGTAGATTTTCGATCAGTGGAATGTCTGTCTCACACCCCCCTTTAATTGTGATTGACAGCGATTTCGCTGCTCCCCTATCCAGAAATTTACGTTCGGCCCATTTAACGCCGGCGAGCACAAACAAAATTAGGAGCGTTGAGGCTATTGAAGCCACATACATCCCACCCCCAACCGCCAGCCCTATGGCTGCAACACTCCAAATCGCCGCAGCAGTAGTCAGCCCCCTGATGATCTCCTGCCTGAGAAACAAAATGGTGCCGGCCCCTATGAACCCAATGCCACTAATCACCTGGGCTGCAACCCTTGAGGGGTCCAGATCCACACCTTCTACGTGCATAACGTCTGAAAAGCCGTGAATCGATACGATCATGGTTAGTGCAGATCCGATACAAACAATAGTATGCGTGCGTAAGCCAGCTGCCCATTCGTTACGTTCCCGCTCAAGTCCGATAACAGCACCGAGCAGCGCGGCTATAACTAGTCTGAGCACGATTTCGGCATGCGAAATGAATTCCATAATTCCCGATTTTTTTAATCATCCAATAATCAAAGCCTGTGCCGACTGGCCCGGCATTGCGACAGCCATAAGGGAATCGCTGCTCAAGTAGACCGAAAGCTTTAAGTTGGCCTCTTCGATCCCAATGACAGGCTCAAGCTGAGGGATTTCTGAGGGTATATCGGCAGCCCAAATAGACATTGACATTGGTTTCATACCATATAATTTAATGTTAAGGCAATTCAATTGCATCCTTGTTCTATGTAGTATTTTTCACCGCTGGCACCCATTTTTCGGAACCGCAATTTAGACAGCATCTGCTACTGGAACCAGCTTCAATGTACATATTCCCGCAGTGCTGGCACACCTGAGCTGCGACCTGCTGGTTTAAGGCACTGTTCAATTCATGGTCCCATTCCGGAATTACAGACAATCCCGGTTGTGGGTTGACCGCTTTCAACAGGCTGAACGTACCATCGGCTTCAAAATAGAGCCGCTTAACCATGCCCAATTGGCTGATCATTTCTGAACGGAGCTGTGAAAACACCCGATCGCGGCTGATCCGTGTAAGCTGCATTGCCTTAAAATTCAGCACACCATCCTTGACAAGCATATTGTACTTATCTTGCGTCAATGACTCAAATTTCTTGTTAACCGAAGCTTTACTTGCGATAAATACCTGGTAGCAGATGATGACAATAGCTACTACCAGGGCAGGTAACAGGCCCCGGTCGGGATTCATCAAAGGAATTCCCACCGCCGCCGCCAGCGATGCCACGGCAGCCATTTCGTTCCTGCTGAGCTGAGATGACATCCGCTTTCCCATCAAACGCATGGAAACCATAAGGATCAGGTAAATGATTGCAATCCTAAGAATGACCTCCAGGTAAAACTGGAATGGAACTTCCCCTATTAGCATGCGCTGGATATCGGACAATTTAATTTCGTAAGCTTTCATAACTATTTAACAATACTAGCAGGAACCCAAATATTTGCACCACAGTTACTGCAATTGACAGCGGGAAGTGCTTGTGGATTGGCGGAATTGCCGCAGCGGCCACATACATCGTAATCATCCCGGATCGACAGTTCTGATACAGCGGCAAGATCGTCGGGGGGAAGCAGAGACAGTCCGGGTTTGGCTTGGGGATACTTAAAGACCGAAAACAATCCGCAGGCTTCAATATAAACCCGCTTTACCTCACCCAGGTTGTAAATGTTCTGATTCCTTAATACAGCCATCATTTGCTCGGAGGAAATCTTCATGGAAGCGAGTTCGTCCATTAACATCACGCCATCTCTTACCAACTGCTTTTCCCGACCTTGGAGTATGCGTTCTATTTTTTCGTTTTTGACGGCCAGGTAATTGAGTCCACGTTGGAAGACCAGCGCGCATACCAATACTAGAATACCCTGCAGGATTCCCCTATCCGGAATTTGCATTGGAACCGAAATAATCGCTCCCAGAGTGAGCATCACCGCCAGCTCGGAAATCGTCAGCTGCCCCCCCATGCGCTTACCCATCAGTCTGAGAATGATGAGCAATACAAGGTAGATTATCACCGTTCTTAAAAAGACCTCCAATAAAAATTCAACTGGCGCTTGTCCGAGGAGGATGCGCTGCCAATCGCCAAGGTGTATTTCGTGTTTTTTCATTTTTAATGTTCATTACAAACTTTTGCATTAATACATTCGGGTCTGGAGTTGGTCGATATTTAGAACCGGATGGACCTTTTTTAATGAGGGCAATAACTTTTCCAACTCAGATGGTTTAATTTTTCCGATCAATATCACGCCGCTGTCAGACAGCACAGAGGTGACACTCGGATATTTAGCCAGCACACTATCCAAGTCTTGCTGCATGCTGAGCGTTGCTCCGATCGTAACCGCTCCAATCGTCAACTGATCGTCAACACGATCAATTAGGTGAATGGTCTGTAGCTTTTGTCTGACCATTGCCCTGGATTTTTCCGTTGGGCAAGTTCCCGTAAGGTAAACCACTCCACTATCGACCACGAAGCGGACTCCTGCGAAGTTGAGGTCTTCTTTCGCCTTGATGGTGATGTCGGCCTTGATCTCACGATCCTGTCGTTGCTGGCTACAAGCCAAGAAAAGGATCAAACAGCTGCTCAACAGACATCTACGGGGGATTATTAATATGCTCATACGCACAGTTCAATTGTACATCCCTCCCAGGGGTGCTGCCCTGGCGGGAATGCGAACTTATTAAGGATTAACTTGGTTTTTTAGTGTTATGGCATGCTCCAAATGCATTTTCAATGTCGGAAGTTTGGCATTGGCCATGGTCCTTAGATCAGCATCAGGTACGCCCATGCCCCCGGCAGCCGCTTCAAAAAGTGACACTGCATCCTGATGGGACATCACCATGATATTTGCGAATTCCTTGTCGAAGGCAGGGCCCGTCAAGTGACTGAGTTGGTCGAGGTGCTGCTTTTCTTTTTGCAAAAGCGAGTTCGGAACATCCCATCCTTTGCCATTTGCCAGGTTTTTCATCTCAAGCGCTGCTGCAGTATGGTCGGTAACCATGTGCTCGCCATAAGTCTTAACCGCTTCATTTTCTCCTTTACTGGCGGCCATAGCGCCAGCTGAAATTTCAAATTGATTGCTGCTGGAAGCCCTATTAACGAATTCCTGATTGCTCATCAAAAACTCAGGGTCATCATCGTCATGTTTGCAGGAGTTGAATACTAATGCCGAGCCCATCATCAGCAGGCCAAGGCAAATCTCGTGAAACGATACCTTCATGTCTTTATCATTTTAATTTAACATGCAACCATAACAACTTGCGCAAACGGTGGTTTAAGATCAGTCAAAAACACGTAATTCTTACGGTCGCAAGTATTTTTCCGATTTTCGCGTATGTCCCTAAAGTACAGGAGCATCGAAGCAAATGTTCCGGCATGGCGTTCCAGAATTACGTTACAGTTCTCAGCTAGCGCATAAACCTCCTCAACTTATGCTCACGGATACGTGAATATGGGGTGTAATATACCTGAATTATCATTAGGGATTGACCCAAAACACCCCAAATTGCCATTAGACCGCGCCTCTAAATAATAAGTAGCTTTTTGTGATTATGCACTCATCACACATATTTTCCTTTTAAATGTTTAGGACAAAAAAGCAATTATTCTAAATCGTTATGAAAAACTTAAATGACTATTTTACGGAAAGGCTTTCCGGCAAACGCGTACTGATTACGGGAGGTTCAACCGGCATCGGTCGGGAGATCACATTGACCTTAGCTTCCATGGGAGCAAATTGTCTGATCTGCGGACGGCATCAGGAGCAAATAGATGAAACCATAGCAGCAGCAGCTGGTCAGGCATCAGAGGGAACGGTCAAAGGGATCGCCCTGGATCTTTCCAACGGAGATGAAATCGAACGCCTGTTTAGCGAAGTCGATCAACAATTCGCTGGATTGGACGTGCTGATCAACAATGCTGCCCTCGCTTATGGAGGCATCGCTGAAGGAAGTTACGAAGACATCAGCTACCTTGTGCAGACCAATCTAACCGCCTATATGGCCTGCAGCCAGGAAGCGGTAAGGCGTATGGAATCCGGTGGCAGTGGTCATATTCTCAACATTGGTTCTATGAGTGCAGAAGTGCGGGAAGAAGGCAGTTCCGTATATGTGGCCACCAAGGCTGGGATTCAGGGATTCTCCGAAGCGATGAGGAAGGAAGTCAATTCAAGAAACATCAAAGTCAGCCTGATAGAGCCGGGCGCAGTAGATACTGACATGCAGCCAGGAAGTGCGAATGATAAGCAGGCACAGCTGGATAAATTTGAAATGATCCCGGCTGAAGACATTGCCATGGCCGCGATGTTTTGCCTCGCACAGCATGAGCGCTGTGATATTGTCCGCATACAGATCAGACCTCATCTACAACTAATATAGCTATGGAAGAACTAATGACTGCGGCGCTAAAAAACGCGAAAGGTACTTTTGAAGTTAAAAGTGTCCCACGTGTCACCTTGCAGGCAGACGACTGGGTGATAGCCAGGATCAAAGTATCGGGCATCTGTGGGACAGATTTGAGACATTGGAAAAAACATGAACCCGATCTCGAGTGCAAAATAATGGGGCATGAGATGGCGGGTGAAATCGTCGAACTGGGACCTGCAGTGAGCAACCTGAAAGTCGGCGACCGGGTAGTGATTGAGACCTTGCTCGGCGATGGTACCTGCGATTGGTGCCGGGTGCAGCAATACAATCTTTGCCCGAACCTTTACCAGGTCAGGATGGAAACAGTCTCAAGGGCATTTGCAGAATATGTGGCGGGTCCGGCAACCAAATTCCATATCCTGCCAGATCATGTCAGCTTCGAAGAAGCCACTTTACTGGACACTTTTTCCGTTTGCCTGCATGCCCAACAGCAGAGTGGTTTGAAGATCAATGATCAGGTTTTGGTGGTAGGTGCGGGACCGATCGGCATTGCTCAGCTCCAACTTGCTAAACTTTCCGGAGCTGATGTGATCGTGGTTGACGTGGTAGACTCTTCCCTGGAGATCGCAAGAGACCTGGGAGCTATTGCGGTGATCAATTCGAAAAAGGTAGATGCCGGAGAAGAAATCAGGGCATTAACCGCCGGCAAGGGTGTTGATCTGTCCTTTGAATGCGCGGGCGGTGAACAAATGCCGGAAACACTTGAACTGGCAGCATCATCAACACGAATTGGAGGCAAGGTCATCATCGTGGGCGGCTTCGAACAGGGAAAGACACCAATTTCGCTCAACTGGCAACAACTTCAAATGGGCCAGATTCACCTCATTTTCAGTGCTAGTTATGCATTCTGGGATATTTATCCGGAGATCAAAATCTGCCTGGAGTTACTTGCAAAAGGCAAACTTGATGCGAAAAAGATGATCTCTCACCGCTTCGCTTTACAGGAAATCAACCAGGCTTTTGAAACCGCCGAAAATAAGGCACAAAGCGGAGCGTTGTTTGTGGCACTGGAACATTAATGCGAATGGCTATGTCCATACTAAGTAAAACTATGAAAATACCAATGAGCAAGAATAAAAATAAGGCACAAGCTGCCAAAGATTCGGCGGCCAAACAGGACGAGCCGCGCAAGACCGTCCGGGGCTCAGGCTTTAGCTATGACGAGGCGATCAGGCCAACGGACCAAAGCGTTCCTTTGACCGATGAAGAGGAACAGGACATCGTCGAGCTTCCTGAGCTCGGTAAACGTAACAGACCATAAAAGAGAGGAACGCACATGATTAGAGGAATGGAAAAGCTAAAGCAGCAAATCAGCGAGGAACAAATTTATCAGCTACAGCAAAAAGCTGAGCGGTACCAGGCCGATTCAAATATTAATTTTTCAATAAAATATGCAGACGAGCAGGTAGTCGAAATTACCTGCCGGCAGGATGTGAATAAGTCAGGAAAATACGCGACTGAATCTTCTTTGATCAGGCGGACAAATGAAGTTTTCGGTAGCGTTCTACAGGACTTCCAAATTGTTGTACTACCCCTCACTTTCCTACCTTCCCCGACTACTGCGGTGACCCCGGGATGGCTTGATCAGCAAATGCAGCGGAAAGGTAAAAGGATCAAACAGGTGGCTTATGACACCGGCCTGGACAGGGAAACCATCTCAGATTGGGTCAGTGGTAAGCGTAGCATGAGCCAAATTGTCAAGGCTATGTTTTACTATTATTTCCTGCGTTAGGAGGCTGAGGCTGAAGGTGAGAAAACCTGGGTCCATCAAAGAGGGCTTCCCCGAACAGGCTGCCCTCTTTATCCTTATACATTATTTTCAGACATGCAGCTAAACAACTCTTTTTAAACGTACATTTGCTTATTACCATAGAGGTATATCTCCTCCCTTTCCTGGGCCTCAAGCTGCAATTTAAAGACCCCTGACTTAACAGTGCCGAATCCGAGGGTTATCGCAGAGCCAGCGTTAAAATATTTAATTGATGAAAATTCATGATCACTCTGCCTTTGACGAAGCTCAACTGGACAACCAGCAGTTAATAGAAAACTCCAAAAAACTGATTGCAAGCGCCCATGAACTGATTGTCTCGCTACATATCCAGCTGGCCCAATGTAAAGCAATCCTGAACTCTGGTAGCTTCGCTGTGCCAAAACGCGACCGGTCGGAGTAGTCTTGCGACCCACTTAAAATTTATGGTCAGGATTTTACTTCGAGAATCAAAATGGCTATTTCTACGGTCATAAGCAGATAGTTACGCGCGAAGCATGATTAACCACCTGATCTGCAAAAATTAGTACTTGATTTCGGCTTGAAAACCAGAGTTGGAAGATGGTTTGTTGTTCATCTGGTGTCAAATATATCATGTTTCACTTAAATCATTTACTATGTTTTATCATGACAACAAGCTACAGTACCAGGTGCGTGTAGAAAAACCAAATCCGGCATTTGCCAAGCTTCTCCAACAAGCCATCGGTGGCATTGAGGGTGAGATCAGGGTGTGCTTACAATATCTGTTTCAGGCCTGGGGAAGCCGTGGCCCAAATAAGTACCGGGACATGCTATTGGATACCGGTACTGAGGAAATTGCACATATAGAAATGCTCTGTACCGCTGTCGCTTTGAACCTGGAAGGTGCTACTCATGAACTGAAGGATAAGATTGCAGGCGAAAATCCCATAGTGAGCAACATTCTTGGGGGGATGGATCCCAGGCATGTAATTTCCGCTGGACTTTCGGCCATGGCGGTAGATTCAAACGGGGTACCCTTCAATGGATCATGGGTGGTAGGTAGCGGAAACATCGCCGCTGACATGTATGCTAATGTAATGGCCGAATCGACCGGTCGCGTACTAGCGACCCGTTTGCACGGGCTGACGGACGACCCAGGAATGAAGGACATGCTTTCTTTCCTGATTGCCAGGGACACGATGCACCAAAACCAATGGCTGGCCGTGCTGGAAGATCTGGGGGGAGTTAGTGCAAACTTGCCTATCCCAAATACCTTTCCGATGGAAGCGCACCCAAGCGGACTGGATTATGCTTTTGTTTGTACTAATATAGCAGAACCTACGGTGCCACCGGATGCGAGGTGGGCCAACGGGCCTTCAATAGATGGAAAAGGGCAGTTTAGTTATGTGCCTGCACAGCCGATGGGCGAGGAACCAAAACTGGGGCCTCCTGATGCGAAAGGATTTGCGCAAGCACAACAAATGACCGAGCCCGGAAATGGCATTATGGAGAATATTAAAGATACGATCCTATCCTAAACGGCTGAAATTTTCCTAGGATAGCCGGGTAACTTTACCCGGCTATCAATTAAGCCTGGTTTTCGCCCTTCAAATCAGCCGGGCCTCTCGAAGTGTTTGAATCTACTGACCAGCCCTTTTTGATGCTGGTGTCTTCCGGGCGCTTATCATCGAGCGTCTTTTTTAGCTTATACGGGCTGTCCGACCGGCCATTTTGCATTTCTTCCGGCTCATTTCCCAAATTTTCTCTGGAGAGATCCTGCTGAGTTTTTCTGTTGTTTTTCATAATAAAATTAATTATTCTTTTTTAGATCCGTGTTCAGGTCGCCATCATCCAGCCCCAGGTCCAGTTTCTCCTGATCGCGGTCAAAGGCTTTCGAACAGTCCTTTGCAGCAAATTCCGGATCGGCAGTATCCTCATCCCGGTTCATGGTACTAGCAGTAGCTGCTGGATCGGCAATAGGCTTGTCCGCCTGTTGGTGCTTTCATCAAGTAAACCATTTTTTGTGTCCTTTGCTGCTCCGCAGTTAATTATTTTAGTCATAATCTTTCGGGTTAAATGTTTTATTGAATCAAAAAATTGAAATATGCAATTTAACAAATGAGGTAGAACGAGGTTCTACAATATCCGAAAACAGGTATTATTTAGGGGCAGCATTTTATACGGTATCTCGATTATTTTATCGTTCCGACTTGATCCCGGAAACTACTTTAGCTTCAAAAAAAGGGGCGTCAGGTCTCCCTGACACCCCCAATAAAACAGAATTGAACGACTAGTCGTGCCCTTCCGTTTTAACGATCTTGTTATAGACACCAAGTAGCAAAAAGGGTGATGCCCATTGGCCGATAAACAATGCGCTGTGTTTTTTACCGCAAAGTTTAAGGGCTAAAGACAAGCCCATTGAACCGAGGGATGCCCATAAAAAGATGTCAGAGGGTAACTTTGCAGTCTGCTCCTCGATAGCTGTGGCAACTTGGCCTTCACTATGTGCTGTGTTTGAATTTTCCATGATTAAAAGATGATTTAAAAGTGTCATTTTAAGGTTTTTTCCAATTGGTTATTAGGACATTGACCAGACCAAGTGCAGTCATACCCAGATGGAAGGTTAGCATACTTCTACGCTTTAGAATCCCGGAGCATCCGGTAAACATTGCCAATCCCACCAGGTTACCAATGTCAATCTTTTTGTGAATTGGAAGTGGAATCAGTGGCGCCAAGGCATACGGTTGCTTGGTAAGGGAACCATAAAGTAGGGTTTGTGTACCCATCAAGTTGTAATAGAATTTGGTCTTACGATCAGCACTCAATAGCGAAGGCACGGTCATCAACGCCAGTCCGAAGGCATAATCAATTAAACCGTGCATGCCGGGGGAAATTGGTTTTTTTTTCATAGGGAGATTGTTTTTGAATTTTAACCCGGAGTTCGCAGCAATGTTTCCGGTTTTTTTAAAACGGGTATGGCATCACCTCAACCAGGTATTATACGCACCACTTCCGGGGTAATTAACTTAAAACGGTTGATTTGGAGCACCAGGAACGTTGAGAGAACTGGTTCCAAGTAGCTCAGCAGGTTCTTTCAGCACAATGGCAGCCAAGGGCATTTCCGGCCTTGACTCGCACCATTGCGGATCATTCATAATGGATCGCGCTACAAAAACCGACACCAACTGTATCAGGGCCACTACCATCAATGCATAACGCAATGCAACGTCTTCACTTAAATATCGGGCAGCGAAAATAAAAAGCAGGCAGCCGAAGACGCGCCCGATATAAAGACCGACCTCATGACTGAATATATAGCTGAACTGACTACGGTTCTCCCTGGAAGCGACGCAATCGATCACGCCAAGTTGAATCGGAAAATAGGCCAGATCTAATAATGGCCTCGCGAACACCAGACAACCTACAAAAAATACCGCAGCTGTAGCATTGTAAAAAGTCATATTGATAAATGCTCCCACAGCAAAAAGGCTAAGGCCAATGGCAAAGATTTTCAGCCGGTGCTTTGCCGAAGCAAACCGTCCGATGAGGTACAGCAATACTGCAGAAAGTGCTGATCCTGTTGATTGAATCGATCCGATCGAGCCTTCTTCCCCTACCAGTTTCATGATCAGCATGACAGGTGCAGCAATCACAAAACCTTGCGCCACCCCTTTAAAAGAAGCCATTAGCAGCATTTTTCTCCAAAGCCTGTGAAATTTCAGGTATAAGAACTGCGCCTTTTTAGGATTTACAAATCTTCCCTTACCTGCGATAAGCGAGGCAATAACCGTCAGCAAAATGACAATGCCGGTCAAGACATAGTAGGCATGCTCAATCCTCCCCCCGAACCATCCTAATTGCTGAGAGGAAGCGATCAGGTAGCCACCGGCAACGGGCATTACTATCGAAGCAAAAGTAAAGAACAAAGCTTCCAGCCCGTAGTAATAATTGCGGTTTTCATCCTTTGTGCTGGTCAGCGTCAGAAACACCCGGTTAGCCCAGAAGAATCCATAAGCCAAGCCCATCAGCAGCCCTGTTACCGCAATCCCCAATACTGTTAGTTCCCCGAGCAACATCATTAGCCCCATAGATGCCCCGCTTAAAATCATTCCTGCGGCATAAAGCCGGGTGATTGATACGTACCGCAGTAAATACCCATTGATCATAAAGGTGATTGGGATTCCCGTTCCCTGCGCGAGCTGATAGACCATCACCAGGCTGAAATCCCTCGAGCTGCGAATGATATAAGCACCTACAAACAACTCAATCACAGGAAGTACGAAACCATAGACCAGATTGGTGAGCAACAGCGTTCTCATTTGTAGTGGCTGGTTTTTAAAAAATTGGTATTCACTAAGTAGCCTCATGCCGGCAAATGATATTTATTAAAAAATCTACCCCTATACATCCTGAAGTACCAGGCTGAAATACCCACAGGAATAACCACATTTCTCCAGAATTGGTTTAGCTACATTATATACCTGTACCCCTCCGGCGGCTTCGCCCATTAGTGTACCAGCATGCGCATGCCCGTGAAAAGCGGCGGTAACATTCCTTCTGGACAGGGGTTCTGCTAAGCGCGAAGAGCCTAGAAATGGAAAAATGACTTCCGGTTCTCCTTCAATAGTTTCCGGAATAGGCGCATAGTGAAGAACGGCTATTTTTTTTATCCCGGGCTGCTCCTGCTCCAAACGTGCAAGCGCCCTGTCCAGCTTTAAGGATTCATCAACCGCCTCCTGCACAAATGCTTTCATGGCCTCCTCGCCAAACATCGAGAGCATAAACTTTCCGAAGCCGCCGCCAAAGCCCTTGACCCCGGCGAAACCAATTCCCCTGACCACTATTGCCTCTCCATCTAAAATATGTACCTGCTCATTGCTCAGGCATTGCTTGATCAGCTTTTGCCGCCCTTTCTCGTAATCATGGTTTCCTAAGACTGCAATTACCGGAATGCTGCAATGCTGCAGTTCGGCCGCTAAAATCTCCGCTTCGTGTTCGTCGCCGGTATCTGTAAGGTCTCCTGCAATGATCAAAACATCTGCATTTGCTGAGATTTCTTTAAAGCAGGGTGCCCAAATACCTTTGTCGCTTTCTTTTACATGGATATCGGCCATTGCTGCTATGCGTATTTTAGTCAATTCTTCCATACTTATGTTGTCTTTATCGTACTTACTTTATAGTTCCAAAGCCTGATGTCAGTTTCATATTGGGTTTGGTCAATGATTGGTCCACGACATACTTTCTCAACTGCATGCGGGATTTCGTATTGCTCCCTGGCACGCTCCATAAGATCATTAAACAACCATTCAGGGATGATATCAGGATAATCTGCGGGATAAACAAACTGAAAATTTAGCAGTTGTGCAAGCAATAAGTGCCAGTGTGGATCCATCCGAAACAACAGTCTTTTCCAATCCAGATTTTTCCCGTGTTTCAAAATCAGGTGATTGACATCTGCCCCGTCGAAGCGCTCCCTGTTCTGTACGTAGATTTTGCACCAGATCAGTTCTTCGGCAGGGATGTAGAGAATTGGAATACCTTCATAATCCCCTTGTGAAGCATGTTCGTACCAGCTGTCGTCGACCCTGCAGATGTTGTTTACGGTATCAAAAATGACGTCAATGTAATGTTCATCCTTAGAAATTTTAACCAACCACCTGACGTCAGTAAGTTCGGTAGCGTAACCGATATCGGACATCAGTTTCAATATTTTAGGATATTCGGAGGGCTTACAAAAAATATCCAGATCCTTGGTGTCCCTTTCGATACCCGTATAGTGATACATGGCAAACCCACCGCCAAGCATAAATTTGAAACCATGTGCATTCAATTCCTTTAATACATCTTTATAAAAAAACTGCACTTCCATTTGTTTTTGTTCTAGTGTTGCCATCGCATTGATTCATTAAAATGAATAACCACCACTGCAAAAAAAGGTTTTCGCAATCCGTTCAGCACTTACTTGACAGGCATAACTACCTGGTTATGGCTAAAATACCTGTTTATATAATTTGACAAACAAATATGTCCGGTAAGAGTATACTTGGTAAAAACTTATGTTATCGAAAATCATGCAAAAAAAATAAATAAGGAAGAAACAGTTTCCCAGGAACCGGACAAACGAGAAATCGCATTCCCGCAGACCAATAGTTTTCCAGAGCAGCCGGAGACTGATGAACCGGAATCTGGGAATGAAAACGATCGTGGCGAGTCTGAAATTAAACCAATCCCTGGCTCGAGGGACGAATGGTCAGTTACTTGGCCCTAAAATCGCAGAGCGACCTGTTACAGAATTTGCAGGACGCACGCTCCCTAACGTGGAGTTCCATTATAAAATGGCACGGGAAATACACGATTGATTCAAATAGTTAATCAACCCTAGGCCCTGGAACGGGCTGAGCTGCGCCTGCGACAACTGTATGGCGCAGCTTACTTTTCTGACCGTAGTTTACACGTACCTGTACAAGGCCTGAGTTCAGCCCCTCAGCGATACTTGTAAAAGGTCGAATTTTAAATTAATTTCGCGCTAATGGAAAACATTAACACTGCGATATTTCAAGCTCTTTTTCAGACCTCAGCGCCAAAGATTATACTCAAGGACAATGCGCCTGATTTTACGATTCTGGATTATAATATTGCATTCCAAGTGGCAACGGGTAATACAGAAAATCACCGGGGCCAGTCATTATTCGCTGTATATGACCCCACAATATCCGGATCAGCGACACCTGCCGTAATGATCGAAAGATTAAATGAGGCGTTAAGCTTGTCGGTACCAGTCCGGTTGCCGGCATTTCGTTACGATATTTTTAACGAAACGACGCGCGAAATAGACCTGCGCTGGTGGCAGGTCGAGATTCTGCCCGTTCCCAAAGAAGGACATCAGTATGGTTATTTGATCGTGACTACCCATAATGTTACCGATAACGTGACCTCCGTTCAGCGCGAACAGCAACTAAGTGAAGAGCTAGCGGCGTCTTATGAAGAAATTACCGCCTCTAATGAAGAACTGAATGCTACGTTGGAGGAACTCAGTTCAGCGCACCAACAACTCATGGACATCAATGACGGGCTGGAGCAAAAAATCCAGTCCCGCGTTAAAGAATTGGCTGACAGTGAAAGCAGCCTGCGCAGCCTTGTGATGACTGCACATTATCCCTTAATGATCCTGAGAGGCAGGGACTGGGTCATAGAAATCGCCAATCAACCATTGGTGAACCTTTGGGACAAGTCTATCCAGCAAGTAACAGGACATAAATTGATGGACATCCTGCCTGAAATTGAAGATCAGCCTTTTCCCGGATTTTTGAGGCAGGTGTACGATACTGGCATCAGTTACGGGCAGGAAGAACAAATATTCCATTACAATTCCCCTACCGGCCCCGCGGTAAAATATGTGAGTTTCTATTATGACCCGATGCGCGACGATACCGGCGAAGTATGTGGCATCATTGTGGCAGCGGACGACATCACCGCAAAAGTTTTGCAGCGGGAACAGCTTCAGCAGGCGCTGGAGAAAGAGCAGGCTATGCTGGAAGAAATGAACGCAGTAAACGACGAATTGATTGCAACCATTGAGGAGCTTACCGCCTCAAACGAAGAACTTCTACAGTCCAGGGCGGAACTTTCTGAAAAAAACAACCTGCTGTCCGAGAGCGAGCAGCGTTTCCGACAATTGATCCGGCAGGCGCCCGTGGGCATTTGCATCATCCGGGCCAACGATTTTATGATACAGGAAGTCAATGACGGTTACCTGGAACTGGTGGGGAAGCAGAGAGCAGAACTGGAGCAGCACACCATCTGGGAGGCGGTAGCTGAAGCTGCTGACTATTATAAGCCAATCATGGACCAGGTGATCAATACGGCCAGCCCTTTTGTGGGAAAAGAGCATGAACTGGTATTGATCAGAAATGGGGTGCCCGAAAACGTATTCGTTGATTTTGTCTATGAGCCTGTAGTGATAGAGCAGATAGTTGGAGCCATCATGGTTGTAGCCATTGAAGTGACTGACAAAGTAAAGGCAAGGAAAGCGATAGAGGATGTAGAAGAGCGAAACAGGCTCGCCGTTGATGCCGCAGAGATCGGGACTTTTGAACATAATTACCTGAACAATACAATGGTAACTTCCGACAGGTTTGACGCCATTTTTGATGTGCAGCGACCTGGTTCACGCCTTGAACTTCTAGCTGTATTTCATCCCGACGACCTGCACCTGAGTAAACAGGCCCACCAGCAAGCCTGGGAAACAGGACGTATGTTTTATGAAACAAGACTTTTGCACAAAGACGGTTCACTGCATTGGATAAGGGTACAGGCAAAAGTGTTCTATACTCCTGAAGGTATCCCGGAGAAATTATTGGGTACGGTTCTGGACATCACTGATTTTAAAAAATTACAACAGCAGAAAGACGATTTCATCTCCATCGCCAGCCACGAACTCAAAACGCCCATTACCTCGCTAAAAGCTTCGCTTCAATTATTACAGCGCCAGAAAGATAAAGGCAATCCTGAAATTTTGTCCCGGCTGATCGATCAGGCTGGTAAAAGCATGGGAAAGATTAGCGGCCTTGTAGAAGATTTATTGAATGTGAGCCGAATGAACGCAGGAACGATCCAGTTGAATAAAACCCTCTTCCCGCTAATTGGCCTGCTCGAAGAATGCTCTAACCAACTGAGGGAAAGTGGAACACACCAGATCCGCCTCCAGGGAGATTTGTATTGCGATGTATTTGCTGATGCCGACCGAATTGACCAGGTCTTGACCAACCTGCTCAACAACGCTGTTAAATACGCACCTGAATCTCCCGAAATCATCATTGACGTATACCGGCATGATCAGTACCTAAAGGTAGCTGTCATAGACCAGGGACCCGGAATTCCTGGCGATAAACTGGCCCATCTCTTTGACCGGTATTTCCGGGTGGATGAATCCGGAAAGCAAGTCTCGGGATTAGGTTTAGGCTTATACATCAGCGCAGAAATTATTGAAAGACATGGCGGAAAAATTGGCGTGGAGAGCGAAGAAGGCAAAGGAAGTATATTCTGGTTCACTCTGCCTTTCTAATGTTCTTTGATGCTAAAGGAACTCCTATTATTCGATTAAATGGTGATGCGTCCGCCGGTCACCGGGATCGTAGCTCCAGCAATATAACTAGCATCTTCAGATGCCAGGAAAACATACGCAGGTGCTACTTCTGCTGGCTGGCCAGCGCGTTTCATGGGCGTATCTTTTCCAAATTCCTCGTGTTTTGGAATAGTGGATGGAATCAGCGGCGTCCATATCGGACCTGGTGCCACGGCATTGACACGGATACCCTTGTCGTCCATCAGGAGTATCTGGCTTAGGTTGGCCGTAAAATTCTGGATCGCAGCTTTTGTTCCTGCATATGGAAGCAATTGCTCACTTGGCGAATACGCATTCACCGAGGTGGTATTGATGATGCTGCTCCCAGGCTTAAGATGTGGCTCTGCTGCCTTGCAAAGGTAAAACATGGCTGTGATATTGGTTCTAAAGGTACGGTCCCATTCCTCAGAAAGGATCTCATCCATCGTTTGTCTGGCCATTTGAAAAGCTGCGTTATTGACCAAAATGTCCAGCCCGCCAAATTCCTTTACAGCGGTTTCAATAATATGCCTGCAATGTGCCTCTTCCTGAATATCACCCTTGACTAAAACCGCCTTTCGTCCGGCGGCCTCCACATATTCAGCGGTGGTATTGGCATCCTCATCTTCAGAATCGTCGAGGTAACTGATCAGCACATCCGCTCCTTCCCGGGCAAAGGCGATCGCAACAGCACGTCCAATGCCTGAATCGCCCCCAGTAATTACCGCTTTTTTGCCTTTCAGTTTACCACTGCCCTTGTAGGATTCTTCTCCATGATCTGCTTGCGGGATTAACTTATCTTCTGTGCCCGGTGCGGACTGATTCTGTTTCGGAAATGGGGGCTGAGGATGTTTCTCCGCTGGATTACTTGATGTTCCTGATTGTTTTCCATACTTATTTCTTTATCAATATGAATGTTATCGCTTAAATTCAGTGCTAGTATTAACAATTGATATCCAAGCTGGTTTTTCGATAATTATGTTTTTGAAAGCAGGCCAATGACCAGGCTTTTCCACTGGGGATATGAAAATCCAATTTTAGAACCCGCACTAACTACAGCATTGCGAATATTGTCAAGCAAATGGCCGGTTTCCAGATTGGCCACCTCATTGCGCCCATGTTCTTCGGCCGACACAACATTGCCAATGCGCTTCACCTGGAAAGTTGATGTTGCGCAGGATTTTAAGAAATGCGCGATACATTCATCTTCACCCAGAGGATGTGCCGCTGGCCTTACCCGCATGCTAATGGCCTGTGCATTTGCTGCTCGCTCTTCTACCAAATGTTCTATAATCACCCAATCATAGCCCTGTCCGGTTTTAGTACCCGGCCCAGGAATGTCTATGCGGATAAAGTCGCCCTCCTCCGCATCTCGATCTACTGCGCGGCCGGCGTAATCAAACAATTTGAACGAGGACATCGGTAGTTTGGCCGTCGCAGCCCAGCCATTGACATCAATGAGTCTAGCTTTAACAGTATGGTAAAATTGCTCTGCTTCAGCATCAGAACGGCATTCTACCTTCTCTACCGCATTTATTTCCGATCCAGACGTTTGTACTGGAACCTGCATCGTACCGATTTCGAGTTGTTCTATGCTTTCCCTCTTCATGTCATTTAAGGCGATTAATACTCAAGTCTTGATTTACATTTGTGGTTCCCGGAGGGTTTCCAGTAAAACTTTACTTAATGTCCCCGGGATCCAGTTCATTTCCTTCTTCGTCGATACTTTGGTGTTCATCAAAGTTGTCGTCTTCTGTTCCAGCGTCTTTCTGAGGCTGATCAATCGGTTTTTGTTCTTCTTCGGGTTCTTGATTAGGGTCTTTCATAACAATAGGTTTTAATTGTCCGCGGGTTTCTGCTGCTCATAGATCTGGTGCGCCACCATACTGTCAGGAGTAAGGTTTCCAAGGCTTACCTGGACTTTATTTTTAAATCCGGAAATTACCTTGTCCCTGCCCTCCATCAGTGCCTGATAGCCGTCCTTTGCCACATCTGCCGGATCAGCCATCGCTTCTTTATCCTGCACAGCTCTACTTTCCTGCATGTCCGCCTTATTGAAAAAGTCGGTATCGGTCACACCTGGCATCAGCGCAGTTACTGTGATTTCAGTATCACGTAATTCCTCTCGTATGGCCTCAGTGAAAGATAGGACAAAAGCCTTCGTGCCATGATAGACCGCCTGCGATGGACCAGGTGTCTTACTCGCTATAGAGGCTGTATTGAGGATTTTGCCGGAGTTTCTGGCGATCATATCATTCACAAAAAGTTTCGTGAGTACCACCAATGAGGAAATATTCAGGTGAATGATGTCCAGCTCCCTATCGATGTCGGTGTCTTCGAATTCTCCATATACACCCTGGCCTGCATTATTTACCAATACCTCAATACCAATGCCCTGCGACTGCAATTCGGCATACAGTGCAAAAGCTTGCTCAGGATCAAACAAGTCTTTAGCGAATGTGAGCACGGTAATACCACTTTGTTTCAGTTCAGCTGCTGTAGCATCCAATTGATTCTGGTCCCTGGCCACAATGACCAGATGATATCCATCTGCCGCAAATAGCTTCGCCAGTTCATAGCCTATACCACTGGTCGCTCCGGTGATTAATGCATATTGATTCGTTTTTCCCATAATTTTCATCTTTAATTTGCAAGCCGCCACTTCGACTTCAGTAGGCCAGCTATTTCTTTTTACCTTTCGCCGAGATATAGTCCTCGATTACGTTGGTCCTTTCTTAGCACAGGGATAGTTGTTAATGTTAGTGATCAGGATTATTTACTTTAGTTGAGCCTGGATGGCATTGATCATCTCTAAGTGATGCTTTACCACCGGCGCAGTTTTAGCTGCAAATGCTTTCAATTCAGCGTCATTAAGGTTTTTGCTGCCATCTTCCATCAAGGCCAACGTTTTCTCGTGCCCCTCCACCATTGCAGCGGTATACGCTTTGTCGAAGTCCGCACCTGATTTAGATTTTAGTTCCTCATATTTGGTCTGGTGCATGGCATCCAAGGCAGCTGGGAGTACGATGCTTTTAGCAGCGGCGATAGACTTCAATTCTTCATTCGCTTTGCTGTGGTCTTTAACCATCATGGAGGCGAACTCCTTTACTTTGGCATGGCTTCCTTTTTCCAGGGCCAATTTGCCAAACGCTACTTCAGCCATTCCACTTACGGCGGCTTTGTTGCTGAAAGCAGTGTCCGGCGTTCCTGTACTAACCATGGCAGGGTCATCAGAGATCACTGTGTCAGTAGCCATGGCAGAGGTATCAGCAGTTTCCTCCGCGTTTTTTGAACTGTTGCCACAACTTTGAAAGCCGATCACAGCTCCCGAAATGGCGATTGCATAAATTAATTTTTTCATAGGTCTTAATTTTTGTTTGATACCATCAACCATTTGATCGGGGATTTGTTTTCGACGGTTTAAATTTCGTTAATGTGTTGTTACTGCGGCAAATACGTAAAGCACCAGGGAAAATACCCGAATCACTCCATGATGATCGGTACAGTCAGTGCCGATAAACTTTTCGTTGCCTTCGGCTGTTTTACGCTGCAGTTCATTTTGTTTTTCAAAATCATCTACCTATGGAAAATTTAAAAGAATATTTACCAGAAAGTGTCAAAGGGAAAAATGCACTCATCACAGGCGGAACTACTGGTATCGGCAGAGCAATAGCAATTTTGCTGGCCGCCCAGGGGTCCAGGGTGGCTATTTTCGGTCGTCATGAAGCGGAACTAGCGGATGCCCTCGAGGCAATCAACTCCGTAATACTTGAGCACCGTCCTTTTGGGTTTATCGCAGATGTGGCCACGGAGGAGGGGATTAGGAATATTTTTGAGCAGATTGACGCCTACCTCGATCGTCTGGATATTTTGGTCAACAACGCTGCGCTGGCTTTCGATAGCATCACCAAAGGTTCCTATAAAGATTGGAAATATGTGACAGATGCCAACCTGCTAGGCTATATGGCTTGTGTGCATGAAGCAGTGAAGCGTATGGAGCCCAACCACGGCGGCCACATTATCAACATTGGCTCCATCAGCGCAGACGAACGTGGCAAGGACAGTTCAGTTTACGTGGCGACTAAGGCTGGTGTCCAGGGTTTTTCTGAAGCCCTACGGAAGGAAGTGAATGAGTTGGGAATTAAAGTTTCCCTCATTGAACCGGGACTTGTAGGTTCAGATATGATCGGGGTTCCTGCTGAGGAGCAACCTGCGCAGATTGAGGCCTTAAAAATGCTCAAAGCGGAAGACATTGCCATGAGCGTGCTGTATTGCCTTAGCCAGCCGAAAAGAAGTGATGTAATTTACCTTCAGATCCGCCCCCATGTCCAGATCCTTTAGCTTTATAAACAGTCTTTATGACTGATCGTTCTTTACCTCAGGCCATTTTATATCGGCCACATTCGAGAACTAGGGTAAATAATAAATCCGACGCGGTTTTTACTGGAAATTAAAAAATCAAAAACTGCTGATCGTTAAAGATGTTAGCCTATTAATCAAGATTAAATATCATACCTATGAAAAAACTAATGATGATCATGTTGCTTGCAGGTTTTAGCCTGACAGCAGCTGCGAGCCCTTTCCAGGAAAGGCAAGACACCACAAAAACACGTCAGGACACAACTAAGAAACACAAAGAAAAGTCCGACAAAAAGAAAGACAAAAAGAAGGACAGCAAACGGGACACCACCAAACGCGACACCACGATGCGTCCTCCGATGAAGTAAAAATCGATTCAATGGTAAAGCATCCTTATGGGTGCTTTATTTTTAATATCTAATCCTATCCTATGGCCCTAACAAAAATTGTCATCGTGGGTGGTGGCTTCGCCGGATTGAATCTCGTTAAAGCGCTGGAAGATAAACCTGGTTATGAGATCATTTTGGTTGATCAGAACAATTACCATTTTTTTCCACCCCTGCTGTATCAGGTTTCCACAGCTTTCATTGAAGCTTCCAACATCAGCTATCCCTTTCGCCGGATGTTCCAGTCTAAAACTCATTTCAGCTTCCACATGGGGACGCTCAAACAGATTCATCCGCAAAAGAATTCGATAGAAACGGACAAAGGGGAACTGAATTACGATTTCTTGGTACTGGCCATGGGTACCGAAACCAATTACTTCGGAATGGAGAATGTAAAGCGCGCAGCCCTACCCATGAAATCCATTGATGATGCGCTGGAGCTGCGTAACCATGTGTTATTGAGGCTGGAAGAGGCTGCGGGCAGCGAGGATCCCGCCAAGCGCGAGCGGCTCGGTAATATTGTGATTGCCGGCGGCGGACCAACAGGTGTCGAGATCGCCGGCATGCTCGCGGAAATGGGCGGCAATATCGTGAGGAAGGATTATCCTACAGCAGCCAGGAAAGGTCTGGGTAAAATTTACCTGGTCGATGCCTTGGACCGTTTGCTTGCACCGATGAGCGAGAAATCCCAGCAAGAAGCGGCAAAAGTACTGAAGGGGCTTGGCGTGACGATTATTCTAAATACAGCCGTCAAGGACTATGTGGATCAACGAGTGATTTTTAGCAACGGCGAAAGCATTCCCAGCGCCACACTGATCTGGACTTCGGGCGTGATTGCCAGGGAAGCGCCCGGTCTGCCCGAGGGTAGTACCGCCAGGGGCCGAAGGATTAAAGTGGATGAATTCAACAGGATTTCCGGTCTGTCCAATATATTTGCTATAGGAGATGTTTGTATCCAGGAAGGCGATCCTAAATTTCCACAAGGCCATCCCCAACTGGCACAAGTAGCCATTCAGCAAGGCACATTGCTGGCTGAAAATTTGTTACGCATCACTGAGGGTAAGACGATGCGCTCATTCCTTTACAAAGACAAGGGATCTATGGCGATCATCGCTAAATACAAGGCGGTCGTAGATTTGCCAAAGGGATTCTTTAAAGGCTTTTTTGCCTGGCTGGTCTGGCTGTTCATCCACATCATACCGATTGCCGGCTTTAGAAATAAATTAAAGCTCGCTTTTAACTGGTTCTGGAGTTTCGCTACAAACGATCCTACCTTGAGATTAATTATCCGGCCCGAAAAAAAAGGAACAAATGACGGTTCCTCTTAACTACTTGAAAAATGTCAATTACTGACCGGTAAAGACGCGACAATCCTCCCTTTCCAGTTCGAAGATTTGAAAAGATATTGCTGCACCGCCATGCCGCTGATCACCAGGAAACTCAGCATCTGGAGCGGATGTAACATCACATTGATCCACCAGTCCTCCCCGGCAAGCTTTGAGGTATAAATACGGATCATTGAAATGAACAATAACATTGAAAAGATCTGAAAATGATCTCCCTGATAAATGACAAGCAGTGGGCCTAGCACCAGCAGGAATACAAATGGAACAAATAAGCTTAACCGGTAATCAAATGGGGCGATAAAATTCTTACTGAAGCCCATAATGGCCTCGCCAAAAGAGCGGTACATGCGACAGCTGATCAAACCATTGGACATGAGTGCCTCTCCTCTTAAGCCCGTCTCTTTGACGGCCCTCATGATACCCAGGTCTTCGGCCACCCTCCCCCGAAGACGTTCATGCCAGCGGTAACGTCGGTATTCCTCTGCCTTAAATAACATAAACTGCCCGCAGGCGGCTGAAAAGATGGCAAAAGGGTGCTTAAGTATCAGCTTCAGCGGCAGTAAAGTCAACAGCAAATAATGCATTAAGGGGACCGTACTGCGTTCTCCCAAGCTCAGCATATTTTGTTTGCTAAACAAAGATAATAAGGACAGGTTCTGATCCTTTAAACGATATAAAGCACTGGACAGTAAAAGGGGATCTAAACATACGTCAGCGTCGACGAACAGCAGGTATTCGCCTCGGGCGGCCTCGGCCAATTGTTCACAGCAATAATTCTTACCGGTCCAACCCGCTTTGAGGGCTTTGCTCTTTAGTACCCGAATCGCAGCGTGCCTCGAAGCAAACTCAGAAGCAATACGGTAAGTCCCATCCTCAGAATGATCGTCCATCACAATAATTTCATAGTGAACACCTTGTGTTCGAAGTATGGAATTCAGAATTATGGGCAAGTTGGTCGCCTCATTTCTGGCGGGTATGAGGATGGAAACCAATTCAGATCCGGCATTTTGTTTGACAAAAAGCCGGGGATTAGAATGATAGTTGTATACAGACACAGCCAGGCGGCTGATCAGAAAAATAAAAATGAATAAAGTTAAAAGTTCCAAGGGTATGTTTATGCTTTGAACCGCTAAATCGGCTTTTAGTTTTCGAAAGTCAGGATTTTAATTAGGTATCAGTCCGGTAATCCCTGTTCAATTAGCGTAACGCAGGCAGGACCACATCCCCGAAATCCCGGATAAATTTTTCCTGCGAGCGGTTGACATTATGCAGGACGATCCGCTCAAAGGCCAGCTCCATATCTTTCTTCAGCCAACTGATGTGCGTCTGTAAATCGGCAGAAATCCGTACCATACGTTTTAAATCTCCCGGCTTGACGAATTCCGCAGCAGCGTCAAAATGCGCGGTTGTGGGCAGATCTCCCAGAACAGTACCCTGAAAGATATTGGTACGCCATTGGTCGTGGGCTCCCAGCAACGCTTTCTCATTGTCTGTATCATAAGAAAGCTGCACTTTCAAATGAACAGGTTTACCTGCACCACCCGATTCACGGAAAGCATTCACTACTTCCTTGAGTTCCTCATGAGGCCGGTGTACAGTAATCAGCCCCTCCGCCCAGCTACCTGCCCAGGCGGCTGTTTCTTTACTGACAGCTGCACAGAATATTTTTGGCATTTGCTCAGGTAAAGTATAAAGCTTAGCACCTTCTACATTTACCAGACCGGTTTGCGTAACCGTCTCGCCTTTCAGCAGGTTACGGATGACCCCTGCTGATTCCAGTAGCCTTTGGTTTCGGCTAACTTTATCTGGCCACTTATCGCCTGTGATGTTTTCATTTAGCGCTTCACCACTACCCAAGGCAATGTCAAACCTTCCCGGGAACATCTCAGCAATGGTTGCCATTGCCTGGGCAATGACCGCGGGATGGTAGCGTTGGCCGGGCGCACAAACCATGCTATAGGGAATCGAGGTTACTTGCATTGCTGCACCGAGCCAGGCGAAAGAAAATCCACTTTGTCCCTGTCTCTCACTCCATGGATGAAAATGGTCAGATGAGCCGACAGCATCAAAGCCTGCGGTTTCTGCCAGCTGGGCAAATCCGATCAAGTCGCTTGGCCTGAACTGTTCGTGGGATACTTGATAAGCAAACTGGGTCTTCATATACGTATAAATCCTGGTTAAATTTTACTGATACGGCTGCAGGTGATTTGGATGTCCTGCTGCCGGAACTCTTTCATGAGCGAGGATTTCAACTGCTTCCAAAAGTCTTCTTCAATTGCCCCGGACAGGACTTCATGGACCAACATGGGTTCTTTTATTGTTTTGGAGGACCCATTTTTCCAATAGCCTTCTGCTGGGTTACGCTGATATAGCGTCAGGCCACCAAATTTTTCTATCAGTTGTTTATGAACTTTAGCATAACGGGCAGCAGGAAAGACTTCGCCATTTTCATCCTGTAACGGAAGCAATAATTGGATCAGCAGGCTGGGCTGATCGGTAACCCTGGCCTGGTCAACAAGTTTCAAAGCTCCCTTCGGGCCAATTCTGCTCAAAACTTCGAATTTTTTACCGGCTTGTTCGTTATAGGCGCAGAAGAAGGCTTCTATTTGTGCCAGGAGATGTACTGGCAGTTCCCCAATCGAATTTACGTCCGAATATGCACTGGAAACCAGCGGTATAGCAAGCAGACGATCATTACGCATGCGCTGCCCATCACGCTCCTGCTGTAACACTTTCAACGCTCCGATAATTCGGCAGTCTACAACGCAGCCACTGAAGGTTTCTATTTCCGAAATCAGGAGCACATCTAAAGGATCTCCGTCCCCACCCCTGGTTCCCGGAATGAATCCAAAGTCAAAAGGAAAAACCATACCGGCTGGCATCACTTTTTTCAATTTAAATAAGCCTGAAGCCGGATCAAAATCAAATTTTGCACCCTTACCTTTTGGTGTCTCAACAATGACGGCATGGATGTTCCCGATGGTCATTCAGAGTTAATTGTTACCTTCCTGACGGCTAGCCTTTTGACGCCTGGTGTCAGTAGTATCTGTACCTGTTCCATTGCTTCCGGACATACTGCCGGTATTGGTCAGCGTGTCCGTACCAGCCGCATCCGCCTTGGTGCTAGTCGTTGTATCAATGGTTTTTTCTGCCCTGGATTCTGGAGAAGCACAGCTTGCAACGAGCAATAGCGATAATAGGCCCTGACACATCAGGACTGCTGAGTTGCTTTTGATTTTTTGAACTTGAATCTTCATAGTATGTTACAAATTTTTGAACGGCCTGCCGCCGATTAGGTTTCTAATTGCACTACAACAAGCGCAGCAAATAATTTGGTCTCTGAGTTGGTTTGGGTCGGTTGGTCGAAGTCGACTGCCCCTGCTCCTGGGTCGGTTGTTTATCCTCAGCGGGATTGCTTGGTTTTTTTACCAAGGGACTGAATTTTTCTTTCTGGGTTTTCATAGGGAATGATTTACAGCAATAACAAGCGCAGGAATGCTTGGTTTAATGAAAATTCAAAACAGGTAAAAACCGCCAGCATTATACGTATATAAATCGGAAACCATGCATGGTCCTCAGCACACTCCAGAGCATTTATTTAAAGAATTAAATGAATTTCAGGTATTTATCCCTGAACTTTTAACGTTTCTCCGTGTTCAAAGCAGACAAAGGAATTAGGGATGAAATCAGAAGCAAGCATTTACCTGGGATACCTGAGTCTGCCGACCCTCGCCAAACTGGCGAAAGTTTATACACCTTCATCGAAGGTTTCTTTAAAGGTGAAGACCTTGGACCTTATTCTAATAACAGATGAATTAGGGCGCGTGGTTCGCTTCCAGGTAGGAAAAATAGCTGAATCAGGGAAACTATCGGGGGAAGAATTTCAAAGGGTATTCCGCAGGGATGATTCCCGAAAAATCACTGTTACAATTGAATTTATAGGCAAATGTCAAGGTTAATCCTGGAGGGGTATAATTTATAGGTGCCAGCCTTAGCTTCAAACCCTCAAGTTCACCAAACAGGGCCGGCTCATCCGCGTTCAGGTAGAGGAATTTCCAAATGAAACCAGATTCATTCAGAGAGGCTATGCCCGGTTCTCCCGGGCATTGCCTCTGATCATTTGAACAATGTTTTCCAGCTTTTCTTATTTTTGGATCGTAGGGAAAGGTAAAACAGCAAGCCAATTCCGGCTACCACTACCACCTTTGTAGTCATTCCTTTAGGATTGTGTTTCCATTCCACTTTCCAACCCCTTTCGGCAGCAATGTTCGGAAAGTAACCCTGCCCGATGTCTTCGATGATACCCTCCACTGCGTTGATGCGGTCAGCCAAAATTAGTGGGATCCAGTGCCGGTATCGGTCTTCACTGTGCTTAAAGGCATAGCGGCGGATCATGCCGCTTAGACCTGAAGGGGGAACTGAAGTACCATACACCCGGGTCATTGCTGGGCGCTCATTCGACATCAACACCTCCATATCAATGGGCTGCTGATCCGCACGTTCATAATTGATGCGCTTGTGGTCATCCCCGGTGTAATGCTTCATCGGGTAGCTCGGTTCGTTTTTCGGGTCGGCATCCATGCCCCATCCAGGAATATCTTTATAATTGAATTCTTTGTTTTCCATGAGCTTAATGTTTTGTTGAAGGAATAAGAACAGTTTTAATACAGTTGTCCAGTTTAGAAGAGAACAGGCGGTAAGCGTCTGCCACCTCTTCAAGGGGAACCCTGTGGGTGATCAAACCTTTAGGGTTGAGCCTGCCCGACTGGACATGATCAATGAGTTTGGGTAAGAGCCGCTTCACTGAGGCCTGGTTCGCCCGGATCGTGATCCCTTTATTGACCACATTTCCTATCGGGATCAGGTTGAAGGGCGGCCCATACACGCCCACAATTGAAACAATACCACCTTTCTTTACGGAGTTGATCGCCCATTGCAGCGCGGTACCTGCTCCAGCCTGCATCAGCATGACCCTGCCACTAAACGTCTGCAGGGTATTGCCCTCCGCCTCGCAACCTACGCAGTCAATACAGACATCAGCACCATACCAATCTGTAGTTTTCTTGAGGAATACAACTGGGTCTTCCATGTCCTTGAAATTGTAAGCTTCACATTTGGCATAGTTCTTCGCAAACTCCAGCCTATAGTCCACATGGTCAATGATGATCACCCTTGACGGCCCAAAAAACCAGGCACAGCGTGCCGCCATGATGCCGATCGGCCCGGCACCAAAGATAACAACAGTATCTCCTTCTTTGATGCCCCCCATTTCCGCTGCCTGGTAACCTGTCGGAACCACATCAGTAAGCAGTACGGCATCATCAGGATCCATATCAGCGGGGATAACCGTCGGACCTACATCTGCGTAAGGCACCCTGACATATTCCGCCTGTCCACCGTCAAATCCGCCCGCCGTATGGGAATACCCGAAAATACCGCCAACAGCAGTGGCCATGGGATTAGACTCATGGCAGTTGCCATATAGACCTTGTTTACAGAAATTACACCTGCCACAGGCGATGTTAAAAGGAACCAATACCTGATCTCCTACTTTAAGCTTCTGGACCAGGGGTCCTACTTCTTCTACAATTCCGGTAAATTCATGACCGAAAGTGGAACCTACCCGCGTATCAGGGACCATGCCATGATACAAATGAAGATCAGATCCGCAGATACAGGATCGCGTGACCCTGATGATCGCATCTTCTGGATGCAGGATTTTGGGCATGGGTTTTTCGGTGGTTCGGACCCGGTAAGGGCCCCTGTAATTCATTGCTAACATATATTTAGGGATTAAATTTGAAAAATCTATTGCAAAGGGCGTTAAGGCTGCTGATCCAAATGTCTGGTTAGCAGTTCCGCCGTCCAGCAAACGCTCTGAAGCACGATCTGCTGATGGTCGCCCCGGAAAACACGCCGCTCAGAAAACAGCAGGTTTCCGCCTTTAATGGCCGATACGAACATGGTACCTACCGGCTTCTGATCACTCTCACTTCCACCTGGGCAGGGCAGTCCGGTGATACCTATATGAATATCCGCAGAGATCAGCTGTGTCAATCCGCGGGCAATGGCTTCAGTCACTTCCGCTGACTCTGGCGTATACTTTTCAATCATTGACTTGGGCACACCCAGCAAAGTTGTTTTCAAACTTGCGTCATAGCAGACCAGTCCTCCACTTAAGAATTTACCTGCATTGCAGGCCAGCGAGAACTCCGCTGCGGCGCGACCGGCTGTAGCACTCTCCGCGAAAGCGATGCTGAGGCTTTGGCTGAGCAGCAATACTGCTGCCCGGTCGATGGCTATTCGTAAATCTTTTTCAGTCATCATAGGCCATTATTTAAGTTAACCTGAAGAATCTCATTGATCAGATAACAATTCAGAGACAGAATGGTTATTGAAGATCTGGTCGCAGGAAAAAACAGGTATTAATCCGCGGAATACGTATTTACCCCACATCAATAAAACAACATCGGCTAAACTTATCAATGCTTTAATGGTTTTTTATAAAATTGATTTCCTATGATGACTGTTCCTATATTTCATTGTACGCTCCGACTTAGGTCTTATATTTTGCTAGTCAGTCTGCTGCTGCTCAGTTGCCAGCAAAACAACGAGGGACAAAGGGCCGCTGAGCTGCAGTCGACAACACCCAGCTGGTATGCCAATGCCGTCATTTACAACCTAAACGTTGGCAGCTTTAAAGACAGTGACGGTGACGGCCGCGGCGATTTTAAAGGACTGACCAGTTCACTCTCCTACCTCTCTGATCTGGGCATCACCGCGATCTGGCTCGCGCCCTTCCAGCCGAGTCCCGATCAGGATGATGGCTATGACATTACTGATTATTTTGGCATCGATAAACGGCTGGGCACAAAAGAGGATTTTCAGACATTCATGAAAGCCGCAAAAGCAAGGCAAATTCATGTGCTGATGGATATTGTGATCAATCATACTTCCGTTGAACATCCCTGGTTCAAATCCGCCAGGGCTGACACCAGCGGCAAATACCACCAATGGTACGTCTGGGCCTCACAGAAACCCAAAGATTTTGACCAAGGTATGGTATTTCCAGGCGTTCAGACTGAGACCTGGACATTCGACGAACCCACCGGCAAGTTTTACTTCCACCGCTTCTACGATTTTCAGCCGGACCTGAATTACCAAAACCAGGAAGTCAGACTAATGGCGCGCGATGTACTGCGCTACTGGCTGAAGCAAGGAGTGGACGGCTTCAGGCTGGACGCCGTTCCATTTGTGATCGACAAGCCTGAAACTGGTGCCAAAGATCCTGAGCATATGTTTGAGATACTGGACGAGTTGACTGCCGAAATTAGAAAGGTCAATCCTGAGGCAATTTTATTGGGTGAGGCGAACGTTGCCGCTGAAGAAAATACAGATTATTTCGGAAAAGACGCCACCAGGCTACAGATGATGTTCAACTTTTACGCTAACCAGTACCTCTTTTACGCACTGGCCAAGGGGGATCCGACTGCATATGGCAAAGCACTGGAAGAATTCCGGGATAAGCCATCCAAAGGCCAATGGGTCCATTTCCTGCGCAACCATGATGAGATTGATCTGGACAGATTGGAGAAAAAACAGCGAGAACTTGTTTATCAGCGCTTCGGTCCTGAAGCAAGTATGCAACTTTATGACCGTGGCATTCGCAGGAGACTGGCCCCAATGCTGGTTAAACCCGAGCTGATCAAAGTGGCCTACAGCGTATTGTTCTCCGCCCCGGGTGCACAGATGATCCGGTATGGTGAGGAGATCGGCATGGGTGATGATCTGGCCCTTCGGGAAAGACTATCAGTGAGGACACCTATGCAATGGAATGAAAGTACCAGCGGAGGCTTCTCTTCCAGTAAGGAGACTTACCGTCCAGTCATAGCCTATGGAGGTTACGGATACCAGAAAATCAATGTAGTCAGACAGTTCAAAGACCCGCAGTCGCTGCTTGAATTTGTTAAATCAATGATTCATTTACGCAGACAGCACCCTGAAATTGGTTTGGGCAACTGGAAAATCCATCCGTCCAGCCAGCTGTTCATCCTGGAATACCAATACCAGGACAAGCGCCTGCTGACCGTACATAACTTTTCTGCTGAATCGCGAACATTTGAGCCTGCAAGTGACCTATCCAAGGATCGACTCCGGCCGCTGCTCTCAGGAAACGATGGCAAAACGATACCAGCTTACGGCTTCCAATGGTTCAACATTAACAGCGGCAGTTAATCCTGCTGCTTCAGCTAGGCCAGATTTACCCTAAACACCGCAGCCGGAATTTCTGTAAAAACCCGATCAAGACTAAGCCAGGCGACCCCATCCGCTCCGAGCTCAATCATTTGGATTGATCCAGACCCAAGCTGATCACTTAAACTAAAATTTACACCAGAAAACACCGCTGGAAGCAACAGTCTGGTCCCGCTCCAATCCAGGTCAGGAAATTGTTCAGGAGAGGAAACAAGACCGGCGAAATTTATCGCCGTTGCGACCAGCAGCAATTCATCCTGATGCTGCCTGACAAAGGCCACTACATGCTTTGCATGCGCTCCCTCAACCTGAAGCGGAAGATATGCCCCCTTTGCAATGAGTTCCGGGCACTGTTGTCTAATTTCGAAAAGCCGCTGCAGCAAAGCTAGTTTTTCAACGCCATCCGACCTTTCTTTATAACGTGGTACAACCGCCCCTTTTACAGTTTCAGGCTTAGTTGAAACTTCCTGAAGCATTTTTTCTCTACGCGAATAATCTACCAGCCGCCGGTTGTCGGGATCCACCATACTGAGATCCCAGAGCTCTGTGCCCTGATACGTGTCAGGAATGCCAGGAAGGGTATGTTTTAACACCAAAGAAGATAAAGTAACCAGTTTCCCGTAATAGGAAACTTTATTTAAAAATTCCTGAAAACTTTGCCAAAATTCAGTACCAGGTTTCAGCAGCGCACAGATAAATTCCTTTGTCCCCGACTCATAACCTGCATTCGGCTCGTCCCAGTCGGAATTTCGTTTGGATTCCCGTAAGGCTTTCTCCATGTAATCGAGTAGACGCTCCTGATAATTTTCCGAGGAAAGCGAACCATCAGGACATGTGGCAACCAGGGTCTGGTAAATGAAATATTCATCATTGGCATCGGGAGCAGCCTCAACCTTTAATCCATGGTTGAGTTCCCGCCATTTTTCCACTACCGCGAGCCATTCATTCCGCAGGTCAGTGAGCACGGCAAGTCTTGCCCTTGCATCTTCACCGCGCTTGGTGTCATGCGTGGCACTGGCATTCATAGTTAAGGGCCAGCGGGATGACCGGCTTTGTATTTGTGACTGAAAGTCTTCGGCGGTAATTCCGAAGAGCTCGGGAGAATCTCCCACCTCGTTATTGCCGATGAACCTATTGTAGGTATACATTAACGTATCTTCAACCCCCTTAGCCATCAACGGGCCGCTGAACTGCATAAGCCTTCGAAAAAAAACCGCCCCGGATGTACTTTTTGCCTCATTTAGGAATTGCCCCATAACCAGAGATCTAAACTGCCCAAGCTGCTCTCCAAATACCGCCTCCTCAGCTAGGTCTTCAAAAATCGCCTCCAGCACAGCTGCTTCATCGGCGTCCAGCGGATAGCTGTCCGAATACAGCCTGTAAACAGGAAGGCGGACGAGCAATTCGGTAATGAGTTTTTTGAAAGCCACCTCATTGACTACCGCATCAGCACGGGGCTCTGAGCTTTGCGGAACAGGCAGAAGTTGCAATTCCTGCATCAGCTGATAAAGGTTATGGAGTTCCCCCTGCATATGCTGCTGCAGGAAGCTCCTCTTCTTGTTCAGGATCAGCTCGGGCAGCGGCTTGCGCAGTGAACTTAAGCTATTATAAAAAGTATCGAATTTCCGCTCGGCCTTCCCATTTGTGTATAACTGGTTGGCCAGTCCCAGGTAATCATAGCCAGTGGTACCCTGTACGGGCCAGCAACTCGGCAACTGTTCCCCTGGCTCAAGGATCTTCTCTACTATGATATAGGTTTGCTCGCCACACAAGGTTCTGAGTTGTTTCAAATAGGCTTCTGGATTAGCCAGACCATCTATATGATCGATTCTAAGGCCATGGAATATACCTTCTTTTACTAAATTTCCGATGAGCTGGTGATAGGCATCAAATACCTCCGGCAGTTGTACATTCAAGCAGATCAGGCTATTCACCGTAAAAAATCTGCGGTAATTAATTCTGGAATTGCTCTCCGTATGACTGCATAAGCGGTAATACTGACTGGCAGCGATTTCCGACACACTCATCGCACCCAAGTCAATGTCCCGGCGCAGGGGCCAGCAAGCATCAAAATATTTTAGCCAGGACTTTCCTTCCCAGCTTTTCAGTTCCAGTTCCCCCCGGGCAATCACCTGCTCCAGGTCATCTCCAAGAAAAGGAACCATCAGCGGATTATTTTCCAAATCCCTGGAAACGATGTCAAAATATTTTCGGTAACTGGAGGCTTCGCCTTTTTCCAACACATCCATCAACCAGCGGTTTTGCATGTGGAAGCCCATATGATTGGGAACGATATCCTGGATCCAATACATATCGTAGGATCGGAGCCTTGCGGAAAGTCCTTTTAATTCTTCCAGGCTTCCGATCTCGGGATTGATCCGGTTAGGATCGGTCAGGTCATAGCCATGCATACTGCCGGGAACCGCTTCAAAGATGGGAGAAGCGTAGATGGTTTTTATGCCAAGCCTATGCAGGTAAGGAATTACAGCAGAAAATTCTTGAAAGGTAAAGTCTTTATTGAACTGAACCCTGTAGGTAGAAATTGGATTAAACATAATAAGCGGAGTAAGCGGTAAAAGATTCTGGATTAACGTGAAGGGATGCTGACTGACGCTGATTCTGTTCAGATTTGGGTACTGACGTTGCCCAGGGACCAAGCCATCGCGGGTCAGATGAGTCGATCAGTAGTTCGCTGACCGCAATACCCACCGGTAAGGGCAGCTCCTGAAATGTCCCGGAGAAATTCATCAGGGATAGCAGCAACTGGTTAGGTTCAGCTGTTTCACGCAGCAACATCAGGCAGTTTTGCGCTTCGAAAACTTCCAGCCTATACTCAGCCCTGTCAGTCGAATGGAATGCCTGGTGTTGTTTGCGCATCGCGATGAGTTGCTTATAATACTCCAGCATCGCCTGTTGCTGAACCGCATGATGCCTCCAGTTCAGTTTGCTACAGAGAAAGGTATCCTCAGCTTTGGGATCCGGGGCCTCGCCTGAGCTGTGATACGCTGCAAATTCTTCTTTTCTGCCCTTACGTACCAGTTCCACAAGCTCCGGATCGGTATGGTCAATAAAATACAGGAAGGGATTGGTTTCCCCCCATTCTTCACCCATGAACAGCATGGGCAAAAAGGGGGAACTAAGTACTGTCGCAGCCATCAATTTTTGCATTTCAAAACTATAGAGCACGCTACTGCGCTCACCTAACATCCTGTTCCCCACCTGGTCATGGTTTTGGGAGAATACGACAAATTGTGTTGAGGGATGGCCAGCAGCGCTGCGCCCGAAAAAGTTGTCGCGCTCTGCAGAATACATGCCGGTATATACATATGCATCCTTAAAAGATTTTGCCAGATGCATGATACCGGAGAAATCACTGTAATAACCGGACTTCGGTTCTCCGGCTGTCACCCTTAGGGCATGATGAAATTCATCCACCCACTGGCTGTGCATCCCTAAACCATTTTCCTCAACCGAACTGATGTATCGGGGATCATTCAGATCACATTCGGCAATCAGGTAAAATGGCCTGCCGATTTGCTTGCTCAGCAATTCAGTACAAGCACTCAGCTCCTGCAGGAAATGCGTTGCACTGAAGTCCTTAATGGCATGGACGGCATCCAGACGAAGCGCGTCAACCCCAAAATCCCTGAACCACATCATTGCATTTTCCAGGAAGTAAGTCCTGACGCCATGAGCAGCCCGGTCATCAAAATTTACTGCGTTACCCCAGGGCGTTTGATACTTGCTGGTAAAATAGGGACCGAACTCAGGCAGGTAGTTCCCTTCCGGTCCCAAATGATTGTAAACTACGTCCAGTATCACAGCCAGCCCTTTACGATGACACAAACCAATCAGTTCTTTCAGCTCCAGGGCCCCTCCATATGCCGTATGTACCGCAAATGGGAATACACCATCGTAGCCCCAGTTCTTGTTCCCCGCAAAGGCAGCAACGGGCATGAGTTCAATGGCAGTAATACCTAAACTGATCAGGTGATCCAGCTTCCCCGCAATGCCCTTGAAATCACCGGAATCGGAGAAAGTTCCGGTATGCAGTTCATAGATGATGTATTTCCGCAGCGGTATATTTTGCCAGTGATTTTCAGTGTGGCTGCCGGAGAGGTCAGTCGCCTGCGATGGTCCATGAACTCCATCTGGCTGAGACAGTGATGCTGGATCTGGTAAGACTTTGCCATCAATTACAATCCAATATTTATCTCCCGCTACGAGCGTCGAGACTTCCAGCTCCCAATACCCGTGATCTTTAGGCTTCAGGTCTAATAATTCGGCAGATGCTTCCAACTTTAATTCCACACGAGCAGCTCCAGGCGCCCATACACGCAGCATCCAGTAATCATCCAAAAAGGTTAGGCCGATATTTCTATATCCTACATTCATTTCTGATTCATTTTGGTTTTCAAAACCATCACCGTTCGTCCTTCCACAACCATTTCCGCTCCCGGGAGGTAGCTCTCCTGCTGATCGTTCAAGCCCGTATCCAGTACGATTTCCCAGGCGGCTCCGAACTGCGCTTGTGGCATCCGGAACATCACACCCTCATGATGGGCATTGAACAGGATATAAAAAGCAGTACCCTGGCCTGGCAGAAAAACAGCCAGTGATTTAGCGAAGTCCTCCTCCCAGTTGTGTTCCTCCATTTCAGACCCCTCAGGTAAAAACCAGGCAATATCCGGTACTCCGTTGTCTTTCACAGGCTCCCCCCTAAACCACTTGCGGCGGCGCAGTACCGGGTGATCTGACCTCAGTTTGATCAGACGCCGGCTGAATGTCAGCAACTCCTGATCTGCCTGATCCCACTGCAGCCAGGAGAGCTCATTGTCCTGGCAATATGCATTGTTATTGCCCTGCTGTGTTCTGCCCATTTCGTCACCCGCAACCAGCATAGGCACGCCCTGGGATAGCAACAAAGTAGCCAGGAAGTTCCGTTTCTGACGGCTTCTGAGGGCATTGATTTCGGCATCCTGCGTCTCACCTTCTGCTCCGTAATTGCTGGAACGGTTGTGTTCTTCACCATCCTGATTATCTTCTCCATTTGCCTCATTGTGCTTCTCGTTATAGCTTACCAGGTCATGCAATGTGAAGCCATCGTGGGCAGTGACGAAATTGATACTTGCAGTAGGGCTTCTGTCATTGTCTTGGTATAGATCCGGACTGCCCGTAAACCTGGAAGCAAATTCGCCTAGCATGCGCTCTTCTCCCCGCCAGTAATCCCTGAGGCAATCACGGTACTTGCCATTCCATTCTGCCCAGCCCGAGGGAAAGTTGCCGACCTGGTATCCACCTTCCCCTACATCCCAGGGTTCTGCAATCAGTTTTACCTGTGAGATCACAGGATCCTGATGGATGATGCTGAAAAAAGCACCCAGCATATTGACTTCGTTAAGTCCGCGCGCTAATGTAGAGGCCAGGTCGAATCGGAAACCGTCCACCTGCATCTCTAATATCCAGTAACGCAAACTGTCCATGATCATCCGTAATACATTCGGTGAATTGGCATTGAGCGTATTTCCGGTGCCCGTGTAATCCATATAGTACCGTTTGTCCTCGGTGAGGCGGTAATAGCCTTCATTGTCCACTCCTTTAAACGATAAGGTAGGCCCCTGATGATTGCCCTCGGCGGTATGGTTATAGACCACGTCGAGAATGACTTCTATCCCCTCACGGTGCAACGCTTTGACCATGTCCTTAAATTCGCGCACCTGCTGACCATGCACGCCGGACGAGGCATACCGGCTATCGGGTGCGAAAAAACCGATGGTATTGTATCCCCAGTAGTTACTCAGGCCACGCGCTTCCAGGTGACGGTCGTTGATAAACTGGTGAACGGGCATCAATTCAATGGCTGTCACGCCCAGTTTCTTTAAATGTCCAGTGATGGCAGGATGAGCGATAGCAGCATAGGTTCCCCGGATCGCATCAGGAATATCCGGATGCAATTTGGTCAATCCTTTCACATGGGCTTCGTAAATGACCGATTCATTGTAATGGCGACGCGGGGGCTTTACCCCTTCCCAGTCATAGCTGGGATCGACCACTACTGATTTGGGCATAAAAGGCGCACTGTCAATCTTGCTCTTGACCAAATCGTCCTTAGTTAGTTCATACCCAAAAAGACTGTCATCCCAATTAACTCCTCCCGATATCGCCTTAGCATACGGGTCAATCAGTAATTTATTGGGATTGTAGCGATGGCCATCAGCCGGGTTGTAAGGACCGTCAATGCGGTACCCGTAACATTGCCCTGGCCCGATGTCCGGAACGTAGACGTGCCAAACATGTCGTGTTCTTTCCTTCAACTGTAGGCGCGCGGTTTCCGTACCGTCCTCCTGTCTAAAAAAACAGAGTGCTACGGCTTCCGCATTGGCAGCATATATCGCAAAATTTACGCCTCTTCCATCCCAGCTCGCTCCGAGGGGAAAAGGAATCCCTGAAGATTGTTTCATTGTTCGTCGGTTGCTTCGTTAATTTATAAAATGAATAAGAGTGGTAACTTCTCGCTACAACAGTCTTAATAAATAATTGGGGGCGGACATATTTTGGCTTAGCCCGTACATTCTTATAAAGTCACTCTTTCTGAGATCCGAGAATCACCATATTAGACGCGGATTTACCATTTGTGATCGGTGCTTGAGTCTGTTGCTGAAGGATATTTTTTTGTTCATTTTGTAACATGTTCATAGGAATTTTAAGCTAAAACCACAGCGCAGGGATTCTTGTTTTTGAAGAATTAAATCCACGTATTTATTGTCGATCACCCGTAATTACCGAAGGCTTCGAGTAAAATACTCCTCACTCTCTTCTAAAATTGAAAAAAATGCTTTGATACCTGAAGCCTGCCCCGTAATTTCCCATAAACGCCCTATATGAACATTTTCAGAAACCATATCCTAAGAAACTTGTTTTCTCTACAATCATTAACCTTAAAATATTAACATATGGCAAATTCAAAGAACAGTTCCGCTGAAATGCCGAACGGACACCTACACGAATTATTCATTGATGAACTGAGAGACATTCTCGGCGCTGAAAGGCAGTTGCTGAAAGGTTTGAAAAAAATGGCATCTGCTACCGAAAGTGAGACACTAAAAAAAGCCTTCGAAACGCACTACACACAAACCGAAGGACAGATTGAGCGTTTAAAACAAGTCTTTGCATCAATCGGTCTTTCTGCCAGAGGTAAAAAATGTAAAGCCATGGAAGGATTGCTGGAAGAAGCAGACGAGATCGCTGAGAGTTTCCAGGACCAGCCCGAGGTCATCGATGCAGCATTAATTTCTGCGGCTCAAAAAGTAGAACATTACGAAATTGCAAGCTACGGCTGCCTGGTAACTTATGCTAAATTGATGGGGCACACTGATGCGGAAGAGTTACTTGCTGCGACGCTGGCGGAGGAAAAAGACACGGACAGCCTGTTGACAGAAATCGCCCTTACAGAAGCAAATGTCCCTGCTTAAATCTTAACCAAAACAGGCTGTGCATTTATATGTCAGCCTGTTTTTAATTATCCCTAGTTACTTTTCTCCGACCTTTCTTTGGTCAATTTGAGGAGCATCTCTGCATTCTGAGTAGCAAAACCCTGTACATCATTGTTGAAATAGATATAGGCCCGCCTGAGTCCAGGTATACTGTCAACCCGACTTACCAGGTCAGCGAGTTGCTGCTCAGAATATCCTGAGGCGTAAAGTTGTTCTCTTCCATGCATACGATAGTATAATCTCGCTGTATTTCCAATAACCTGGTCCGGGAAATCAGGATGCGATATCCCGCTGAATGCAAGCTGATGTGCGCCCAATCTGGAGATGATCTGCTCATCCCACCAACTCGGATGCCGGAACTCAGCGACATTATCAAAACACGGGTCTATTGTATTAATGATCCGCTCCACGTGCGCATCTGAAGCCGAAAAGTTCGGTGGAAACTGAAACAATACTGCGCCCAGCTTATCCGCCAGGCCTTCTTTTAGCAAGCCGTAAAAATCAGTCATCATGTCAGTGGTATTATTCAGTTTCTTAAAATGCGTAACCGACCTCGGCACTTTCACAGAAAACACGAAATCATCAGGCGCACGATCATACCATTGACGGAGCGTAGCTAATTTGGGAAATCGGTAAAAAGTTACATTGAGTTCCAACGTAGAAAAATGCTCGCAGTAAAATTCAAACCAGTTTTTCACCGCCAGCTTTTCAGGATAGAATTTGCTACGCCAGTGCTTGTAGTGAAATCCGGAACATCCAATGAAATATTGTACCATAATATAGGTTTTGAACTCCTGACTATTTTGTCAGACTGATTTGCTCCAGGTTTTTTTGTGGCGGTCCGCAGATGACTTTTCCCGAGGTATCAAATCTGCCGCCATGGCAAGGACAGTCCCAGCTCTGCTCAGCGGCATTAAAATTCACAATACAGCCTGCATGCGTACAAACCGGACTAACTGCGGTCACCTTTCCCTGAAAATCTTTATAGATGGCCAGTTTTTTACCCTGGAACTCCGCAATCTTACCTTCCCCCCTTTTAAGTTCGGAAAGCTTTTCAATGTCCTCCGTGCCAAATCTATCCGCTAAAAAATGCCAGGCAACGTCCGCATTCTCTTTCACAAACTCTGAAAATCCGGCTACTGGTTTCAATCTGGAGGGCGCATATAATGCACTGTAACGATTCTCTCTACCCAGGATTTGGTCAGAGATGATCTTGCCAGACAAAGTGCCGAACATCATGCCATTACCGTTGAAGCCGGTCGCGATATAGGTAGTGTTGCCAGTCGCGGCCAAAGGTCCTATATATGGCAAGCCGTCCACAGGGATATAGTATTGGGAAGACCATTGGTAAACCACGGAATCAACCTCGTAATGCTCCCGGGCATACTGTTCCAGGCTCGCAAATGCCTGTTCGGGATCGCCATGACCGGTTTTGTGATCTTCTCCCCCAACAATCAGGTACGGTTGTCCGTCAATATGGTGTGTACGGAAATAATGATAGGGTTCCTGCATGTCATAAGCCAGCCCTGTAGGGTACTGATCATTTTTGAGCTTGATTCCCAACACATAACTCCGATAGGGTGCACAGCGAAGGCTATAGGCAGTAATACCTGGTGGCATGTGCGTCGCATAGACCAGATTTAGGCCTTTCAGCTTTTTTTCACCTGTAACAATGCTGATCACGCCCTCAGACTCCTCTTTGTCGCTGACAAAACTGTCTTCCATAATCTTCCCCCCTAAATTCAAAAAGGCGGCTGTTAGTCCCTTAAGGTATTTCAAAGGATGAAATTGACCCTGGTGGGCAAACCTAATTGCTTTATCGAAAGGAACATGGACATCATTCGTTTCTGATTCGGTCACGGCAATCCCTGCACGACGGGAAGCCTCCAAAATTTCCTGCAGTTGCTTACTTTCCTTTTCATTTTCCGAGAAAAGGTAGCCCTCTTTGTATTCCAGATCACAGTCAATCTGATATTCTTCCACTAATGAGGCAATAAGGGACATCGCTTCTTTACCCGAGTCGGCTACCTGTTTGGCCTGCTCTTCTCCGAAATCACTTTCGATTTCCGGATAAGTCGCATCAAAAAACGTGTTCAAATGCGCACTGGTTCCACCGGTCGTTCCAAAGCCAACTTTACCCGCTTCAACGACAAGGCATCTCTTTCCGGCTTTTTGTAACATCAATGCGGTAGTAAGGCCGGTGATGCCGGCACCGACAAGGATCACGTCATAGATCGCTTCGCCAACATCAGATCTCTGCTGCGCAATTTCTCCGGGAGAAGTATTTTGCCAGGGGCTCAAGCTTTGAGTGTCCCTGGGATTAAGGGTACGATTATTTTCCATAGCTTCAATTATAGTAAGGTCATGATGAGCTGGCCCACAGGTTGCGGCATCACTGCTGCACCTGAGCAAGGACCATTCGTTCAACACCTTCCCCGGAAAAAAGTTTAGACAGATCGATTGACGAATCAATTAAAACAGAAACTCCATCGATTGCCTCCTGAAATACGCTCCAAAAACTGCAGCAATGTATTGACTACGAAGTATGAAAAACAAAGCCGTCGGATTAATACACCCCTGAAGATTTATAAAGTTGTTCTGAAGCAGTTATAATGAATAAAGTTAGCGAGACGTCGGAAAAAACCTACGCCCCGCTTATTATTAACAAACCTTGTGCTTATTACATGCAGACAGAAAATTTGTTTTCAAAACTTAGTGCATTTTTGATCGGTCAGAGATGGATTGTTCTGGTAAATTACATTCTCCACCCGGTTTTCGAAAGATCGTTTTATTTCCCGCTGCTATATTTAACGTTGTGGAAGTAGCTAGTTATCGAGTAGCCGGAGCGATTGCGCACTTACGGTAATAGCCCCGGATTATACTAAAAGACAACCCAGTTCTAAATCCTATGAATAAAACAAAACCCACATCTACTTACGATGTGGGAACATAAAGTGATGTGTTGTGATCTTAACTATAATTCTGGATCTTGTCGCTGCTTTTCGTGGCGACATACCAAGCCTGGAAACAAACAAGCTTTATCGCCTTGTACGGCCCAGCCTGCATTTAAGTGAGTTTTTTCATCAAGACCAAATTTTTCAGGTGACCTTCTACCATCACCCTTGGATAAGGCCAGTCAAACCCCTCACCGGACTTAGCTTTCAGCTCATCCATTTTCATTTGATGTTCCTTGTCAAGTGTTGTCGGCAGCACGATGCTTTTTGATTTTGCAATCGCTTTCAGCTCCTCATTTGCCTTGCCATGATCTTTCACCATCATCGCAGCAAAGTGCCCGGCATCGCGGTATCTGTTGCGACCATTGAAGTGTCCGCAGTATCTTCAGAGTTACTGGAAGTGTTTCCGCAGACTGTAAGCATATAGCACTTCCAGGGATTGCCCTGGTGTAAATGCTTTTCTTCATCCGTTTTCTAGTTTTATGTTTTAGCATAACCAGAAGGCCCACGAGGGTTTTCAAAAGAATGTTAACACGCTGGTATTGCGGTAAATACGGACCAGGTGTAAAATACCTGATTGGCGACCTACCGAAACCAAATGCTTCTTAGAAAGTTAGTATATACATAAAGTTATGCTATGAAAACACATCCCGAAGAAAACATCCATTCAGGCCTGGAACCAGGGCCAGGGGAAGAAATCCCTAAGCAGGATTGGCCGATCGGTCCCCTACAGGACATTCCGCCGGATGAAGCGGAACAGGAAAACCCAAACGAGTCCGCTAAGCGCGAAACGAACAAAAAACCGGATAAAGGCAACGAGGAATGGCCCTCCGTCAGTTGGCCTTAATAACAGATCCTTAAACAAAAATTCCGCAACGCTTGTTTACGCTGCGTTGCCCGATTTAGACCTTAAGCTATGAATGGAATATCACCATGGGCGGCAGCAGCCGCCAGCGAACTAACTGAAGCGGAACACTGTTTATTTGAATATTCCGCCGGTAGCTTCAATTTTAAAGTTTACAGCACCAGTGATTCCGTATGGATCGCCGCTGAACTGCCAAATGGAGGAAACCTTGCTTTTCGGCCAGTCTTCAGTCCCGGTCCTAACCTGGAAATCACCCGGATCAAAACCAGCGATACAGGAGCTGAAATCTCACTGAACAGTGATGCCGGAATATACCATACCAGGATCAATATTGAGCCCGGCGATAATCCGGTACTTCGGTACACCACCTCACTAAAACCAGCCAAAGACCTATTGGTTCCTTTCTGGCCAAGAGACATCCTGGCCACTGCAAAAAACGGAAAGCCAGCAAACACCGCAGGTCAGATCCATGCCAGCCAATGGGGTACCCGCTCAGGTTTCATTTATATGAGTGTGACCAGGCCCAGATCCGCATCAATCCTTTATCTGCAAAACCTGACCGCTCTAAACGATTACTGCCAGCAGACCGAAACCTCGCTAGGTGACAGCGTAGGCGGCAGTTGGCCTGAACTTGGTTTTGCCTTGCCGTCCGCTACTGAAAAGCCCTTACAAGCCGGAAAAGAATATATCATCAACGACGCTTTTGTCGCCTTTGAAAACAGCGTTCCCGATACCGAGCCGGAGATGATACAGGGCTATCTGGATCTGCTGGCACGCATCTACCTTCAGATGCCACTTCCGGAAACCAATTATCAGCAGTGGCCTGATATCCTGGAAAACGGCTTAAAAGACCTGATCGACAGCCCGGGTTGCTGGACACAAGTTGGTGGGCACCATTATTTCAACGCCTATGTCAGCGACTATACTACCCCTCCGGAAATCATGGTGCAGCTCGCCGTACTGCTTCCCCTGCTGGATTATGTAGAGTGGAGCGAGCGTGACCTGGAGGTGATGAAGACCATCAAGGAAGGGCTTCCCGCTTTTTACGATGAGAAGATTGGCACCATTAACCGCTGGCTTCCCGCGGCTGAAGACAAACTCGAAGGCGAGGAAGAACAAAAACAACCCGGGGTGATGGACAGCTGGTACCTGCACCATCCGCTACTAAACCTGTCAAGACTTGCCCTTAAAGGCGACAAAGTCTGCGAACAATTGTTCCTCAACTCCTTAGATTATGCTATAAAAGTTGCCCGCCATTTCAAGTATCAGTGGCCGGTATTCTATAAGATGGATACCCTTGAAGTGATCAAAGCAGAAACAGCCGAAGGCATGGGCGGAGAAAAAGATGTAGCGGGGATCTATGCCCATGTAATGCTGCAAGCCTGGGAACTGACCAAAGAACAGCGTTACCTCAATGAAGCGGAAAAAGCAGCAAAGACTTTGCAGGGCATGGGTTTTGAGATCTTTTACCAGGCCAATAACACCGCCTTCTCCTCAGGCGCGCTGCTTCGCCTGTACAAGATCACCAAAAATGAAATTTACCTAAACCTGAGTTACATGTGTCTGGCAGGGATCTTCCGCAACACACAACTGTGGGACTGCAATTACGGCTACTGTAAAAACTTCCCTACTTTCTTTGCTCTCTTCCCCCTCAACGACGCGCCTTATACTGCCGTCTACGAAGAACAGGAAGTTTTTTGCGCATTGCATGACTATCTCAAGCACGCTGAAGGGGTTGATATCCTGCCATCCGTCAGGCTGCTCATTGCCGAGTATATCCGCTACCTGGTTGACCGGGCGGTGTATTATTACCCGACCATGCTGCCAAAAGATATGCTGGAAGAAAAACCCAAAGTCGGCGAAGTCGATCCAAACTTATGGATCGCCCTGGAAGATCTTCAGGACGGATGGTTAAAATCGGGTACGGTAGGTCAGGAAGTCTATGGAGCGGGTAATGCCTTCGGCATCCTCCCCCGCCACTACCTCCAGGTTCCGGGCGAAGAGTTCCTAATCTATGTCGACTATCCTACTTCCGGCTTCACGGCCAGAAAAGGGCAGAATATACTCTTCAGTGTGCTGGGAGATGAAAGGCTTACCTGCCGGATGATGATCGTCAAGACCGGAAAATCAAAACTTCCGGAATTTGAAGTGATCGGCAGCAATCAAAAAGAGTCTATAAAAGGTAAGCCTGCTAAGGGTGGAAATATCGAATATACCCTCAATGGAAACCAGCAAATTAATATCAGTTGGCGTAAATCATAAACATCAATTATAACCTATGGAAAATTTAAAAGAATATCTACCAGAAAATGTAAAAGGAAAAAACATACTCATCACCGGCGGAACTACCGGGATCGGAAGAGCAATAGCCGTCCTGCTTGCCGCGCAAGGTGCTAAGGTGGTTATCTTCGGGCGCAATGAGCCCGAACTTAAAGATGCCCTCGAGGCGATCAACGCCATCAGCCCCGAGCAGGAGCCTTACGGTTTCACCGCCGATGTGGCAACAGAAGATGGCGTACAGCAGATCTTTGAGCAGACCGACCAGCAGCTGGAAAAGCTAGACATCCTGGTCAACAATGCCGCCATCGCATTTGAAGGCATTCAAAGCGGTAGCTACAAGGATTGGAAATATGTGACCGACATCAACCTATTGGGCTATATGGCCTGCGTCAACCAGGCAGTCAAAAGAATGGAAGCCAGTAAAAGCGGGCATATCGTTAACATCGGCTCCATCAGCGCCGACGAACGTGGTAAAGACAGTTCTGTTTACGTAGCCACTAAAGCAGGCATCCAGGGCTTCAGCGAAGCCTTAAGAAAAGAAGTCAATGAACTCGGCATTAAAGTGACCTTGATTGAGCCAGGCCTGGTCGGATCGGATATGATCGAAGTGCCGGCCGAAGAGCAGCCTAGGGAAATCGAGGCCCTAAAAATGCTCAAAGCTGAAGACATTGCTATGGCCGTATTGTATTGCCTCTGCCAGCCCAAAAGAAGTGACGTGATCCACCTGCAAATCAGGCCGCATTTGCAAATTCTCTAATCTCATTACCAACTAAAGCAATGCAGAACTTTAAACCTTCTGCATTGTTTATACAAAACTAATCCCTGAAACGATGTCTAAGAAAAAATCTCCTAAAAAAGCCCAGGTACAAAAAGCGGATACCGGTGCAGCGATAGCAGCAACAAGTTCCAGCGTATCCTTTCCGCCTGCTATCATTAAAACACCTGATACCACAAAACGGTCAGCACTATGAAAGCAGGTCAGAAACCAAAACCGTTTTTCTACCGAAACGGCCTGAGCATCGTCTTTTTAAGCCTGTTCCTATTTACCCTGAGCGCACAGGCTATCACCGGCTGGAAAACTCACAATCAGGAGCTTAAAGAAGATGGGCAAAAAGAAATCGGCATTAGTACCTATCTGCAAAGCGGGCACTTCATTTCAGCCACATTTGAAAACTTTGAAAGCGAGTTCCTTCAAATGGCGCTATACGTATTGCTGACTGTCTCCCTAAGGCAGATCGGTTCAGCCGAGTCAAAAAAGCTCGACGAACCTGAAGAAGTCGATCGTGAACCAGTACCTAACCCTGATGCACCATGGGCAGTCAGAAAAGGCGGCTGGGTCCTAAAGATCTATAGGAACTCTTTATCGATTGTCTTTGGCATTCTTTTCCTGGCCAGCTGGGCACTGCACCTTTATGGAAGCTGGCAAAATCACAATGTGGAGCAGCTGGCGAAAGACCTGCCCAAAGAAAGTGTAGGCCAGTACCTCGTGCAGCCCGAATTCTGGTTTGAGACCTTTCAGAACTGGCAAAGTGAATTTCTGTCCGTCTTTTCTATTGTATTTCTCACAATTTACCTGCGGCAAAAAGGATCGCCTGAATCCAAGCCTGTAGATGCCCCGCACATGGAAACCGGCAAATAAAACGCAAAAAAACCTTGCGGCAAATGCCAGTGCTGGATGCCCCGTTTCACAGCCTTCGCCTTTTATTAAAAGTGTGAAATGGCCTCATTTCAGATCTTACAAATGGCGGCAGTAAGACTGAAAAACAAACACATCAGCCAGCGGCTCAAAGAAAATTACGAAGAAGCAAAAGCAGACCGCACCTTACTGCTGTTGATCTCTTCCAAGTACATCACCAATTGACATAAATGGAAATCGCCGGAATGTTTTAGCGTCGCATAACCTTCACCATTTCATGCATCAGCCACAATTAACTCATAATAAAGATCATCATGTCTATACCGGAACAATTCAAATCTTCCAAAGCAGCAGATGAACATATTCTGAAAATTTGTAACTTGGTGTTGGAATGACAGGTGAGTTATTCTATAATCCTTCCCTATGGATAAAATTGTCTTACAAGAAACCGACCGGGCAGTGCTGGATGTGCTACAGCTCACCTTAACCGAAGCCGGATTTGAGGTCTATTCAACCAATCGTTTATCACCCGATTTCCTGGGTATCATAGCCGAAAAGCAACCTCACGTAGTTGTACTGGACTACAAACTCAATGGACAGGAAGCCGTCCACATGTGTCAGGAAATCAGAAATCGATTTCCGCAGCTCCCTGTCATTGCACTCAGCTGCAATTACAACATCGATCAGCAATACCAACAACAAGGCTTTGATGACTATATCAGAAAGCCTTTCGACATTGACCTGCTGGTCAGAATCATCCGCAAACACATCCCGCCATTAGTAGCACAGTCTTAACAATCCCACATACTAACAACGGGTATAACGATACCCGAACAGTAAATCTATGCAAGTCAAGAAATTACCCATCAATCACTAAACACATTTGGCTTGATAAGTGTTATATGCTGACAAGCTGGAGATTGTTATGCAAGAAAAAAGAGAGCCCAACGATTTTGAGACCCGTTTCCGTGAGTGCGACGCCAAATTCAACACCATATTCAACCTGACCAGTGTATCCTCTAAGATCATCAGGTCTGACCTGACCATTTTAAAGGTCAACAAAGCCCTGTGCGAATTATTGGGCTACCCTGCCGAAGAAATAGAAGGCACAAAAATCCTGGATCATGCCTGCGAAGAACACATCGCGCACTGGCATCGCCTGCAGGAAGAAATATGGGCTAAACAAGTCCCCTTTTTCAAATTAGAAGCATGTCTCTACCGCAAAGACCACAGCCGGGTCTGGGTAGACGTAACCACCATCCTGTACAATGACCAGGGAGAAACTTTCGGCTTCACCGTGCTCGATGACATATCCGGATTAAAAAAATACGAAGAGAGCCAGAAGCGCCTGAACGTTGCCCTGAAATATTCCGATACTGCCATTTGGGAACTCAACCTGGAAACCAAAGAAGTCTTTCGCTCCCCAGACCATGACCAGATTTTTGGATACACGCAAAGACAGGCACACTGGACGCTGGAAAGCTATTATTCGCATATTTCAGAAAGCGACTTGCCGGCATTCAAACAGGCTATCAACCAAATCGAAAAAGCAGGCGGTCTAGACGTGCAGGTCAGGCTCATCAAGGCAGACGGAACCATCCGGTGGCTGAATATGAAAGGAAAAACACAAACCAACGATCAGGGGAAAGCCGTAAAACTCATCGGGGTCATCAATGACATCACCAAAGACAAAATCATAGAACGGCATAAAGACGATTTTATCAGCATAGCCAGCCATGAGCTCAAAACCCCCGTTACCAGCCTGAAAGCCTCCCTTCAATTGCTCGAGCGGTCAACGGATGGACTCTCCAGCCGCAACTCCTTACTGATCTCCCAAGCCAATAAAGGCATCAAAAGGATATCCCTGATCATTGACGACCTCCTCAACGCAGGAAAGAACTACCGGGATCAACTGGAATTCCGCAAAACAACTTTTAACCTATACGAACTGGCGCAGGAAATCTGTGACCAGTTTGCCCCCACCCAGACACAGCAGGTCACCCTCAGCGGAGAAAAAGACCTCATGATCCATGCCGACTCTGAGCGAATCGGGCGGGTAATGACCAATCTGATCAGCAATGCCATAAAGTACGCTCCCGGCACGGCAGAGATCAAAGTCGAACTCAAGGAAGGATCAGATTTCATCAAAGTTTCCGTAAAAGACAAAGGGCCCGGAATCAGCCAGGAAAAGATCCCGCTGCTATTCGACCGTTATTACCAGGCTGACGATCAGCAGGGGCAATATTCAGGCCTGGGCCTGGGACTTTTCATCTGTGCCAACATCATTCGCAAACACGAGGGAAAAATCGGCGTGGACAGCACGCCCGGGCAAGGCAGCACGTTCTGGTTTACCTTACCCAAAACATAAATTATCCTGCAATTTAAGCCTCTGTAACTGCAAGCGGAAGAAATACACTAAACACAGAACCAACGCCCGGCGTACTTTTAACTTCGATTCTGCCGCCCGCGGTTTCCAGTATCTGCTTGACCAAATATAAGCCAACGCCATTTCCTTCTACCTCAGTACTGACCCTATGATACTTGTTAAATATCGAACGCAATTGTTTTTTATCAATCCCAATCCCATTGTCAGAAACCATGATTACCATAAAACCCCTACGGATAGATGATTTGATTAAAATTTTCGGTATGCGGAGCTCATCGCTGTATTTCAAAGCATTACTGACGAGGTTATACAGCACACTCCTCAACTTACGCCTGGCGAATGTAATCTCAGAGGCACCAATCTCAAAAGTCAAAACCGCATCGGCCTCCTTCAATTGAGGCGCCAGTGTCAAACGCACATCCTCCAGGATGTTCTGCAAATCAAGCAATTCCTCATGCGCCTGGTAACGCTTGTCCTGCCAGCGGCTTTGCACCAAATCAGAAATGATATCTTTCATTTTCAGCAGGCTATTCTCTACATTCCTAAGTAACACAGGAAACTTAGCCATCCCCTTTTCAGGAAGTTTCTTTAATAATTCTATAGTCAGGCCCAGGGAAGTGATCGGGTTTTTAATGTCATGGGCAATCGTGTCCAGTAATAGCTCATGCTCTGCAATGAGCTTTTCCTGTTCCTTTAGATCCTTAATACGGGCAGTGATGTCAATGAACGTAATGATTACCCCATTGGTCGCTTTCCCTTTTTGAACAATGTAAGGCAAAATGTTCATCTGGTACCAGCGCAGGTCCGTCGTCTGGATTTCCTTTTCCAGGATCTCACTGCTGTCGATCACTTGCTGGATGTTATCGATAATGGTCGGAAACCGGAAATTCTCTTTCACATTCGCCAGCGGCTGCCCGATATGCGCTGCTTTCAGGTTAAACTGCTTCATGGCCGGAGGCGTGAACTTTCTCAGGATTAGCTGGGCATCCACAAAAAGCTGGGGAATGATCGTATTTCGGAAGTAGTTTTCCAGCTCATCATTGAGTTCGATCAGCGTGGTGATCTGTTCACTTTTACTTTGCATAGTCAATGATTTTATTTGGAATAAAGGAATGGTAAGAAAAAAAATAAAAAGGACGGACACCAGTTAGCCCCAAAAAGCCGGAACAAAAAAACACCTGCCAGAAGCAGGTGTTTCACCAATTTATGAAGGAAATCTAATTAGCTGATCTTAACATTAACTGCATTCAAGCCTTTTTTACCTTGCTCGATGTCATAGCTTACTGAATCATTCTCACGAATGTTATCCATTAAACCAGAAGAATGAACAAAGATTTCGCTATCACCATTCGCAGGTACGATAAATCCAAAACCTTTTGTCTCATTGAAAAATTTTACTGTTCCTAATTGCATTGTATTTTATTTAAATTATGAATCAAAGATAATCAAATATTTGAGATATAAAATTTTATTTCAAAATATTAAAAATATTAGAATTATATTTTACACAATAAAATACTTACAAAATATTTTTTTGAGGGCAAAAATAAGCATCACGAATCAAGATTTAGATGCTTAAACAGCTCCCGGGTGATCAACTGTACATTTTTTACCAGCTGATCATAATTACAGTGGCGCAGGGCCAAGGGAAACGGGATACCGTTTTCCCGCCGCAGCAAATCAATCGTAATAACCGAAGCCGGAGAAACATCATCGCTTCCTTCCAGTGAGGAATAGAGCCCCCTGGCAAAGTCCTCGTCATAACCAACACTAGAACAGCCATAGGCTTCAATTCCCTGAAGTGTTCTCATATTCAAAGTGATCCCGTAACTCATCTCCATAAACTGTAAAAGCAAGATAACTAAAAGAGCCGCCCGAAGGCAGCTCAATTATTGGTATAAATCAGAAACGCATTACTTGATTTCAATTTGGCGGCTTTGCATCTTAGCCTCTTCCCTTTTGGCAATATCAATACACAGCACCCCGTCTACATACTTCGCTTCAATACTATTTGCGTCAGCCGCTTCAGGCAGCGTGAACGAACGCACGAAAGAACTGTAGCTGAATTCACGCTTGTTGTAGTTTCGCTCCTGCGCATCACTTTGTGATTGCTGCTCAACGGAAATGCTCAACACATTTCTTTCCAGAGACAGCTTAAAATCCTCTTTTTTCAAACCTGGTGCTGCGAGTTCCACATGATAATGATCTGTACTCTCACTGATGTTCACGGCCGGTACACGGCTCATCATGCGATCTGAAAAAAATGTGTCGTTGAAAATAGAATCGAAAACATCCAGGCCAGGCATCAGGCCATTTTTCTTAACATTGCCATTTGGATTAAATTTAACCAGTGTCATAGTCTGTCCTCCTTAAATTGATTTTTAATGATTAAAACTTACAATTAATTAAATGCTGAACATCGTGTTCTAACAGGATCTATCGAACAATGTGCCAAGGCCGTTTCAGTCCTCAGCAGCTGCAAATTTTTCATAAAAAATGAAAAAATTTCAGCATGAAATGTCAAAAATTCAGAACTCCAAACTTAAATTATCTGAGCCCGCAAGCCCGACCTTAGCGCAAAAACTTACCTTGTAATCAAATCAGTTGACCATACACTGTAGTAAGCGGTAAAGAAATAGAAAATGGAATTCATTAAACATGCGTTGATCGGAATTGCGCTCTACGAAGGCGTAAAATACTGGGCCAGAAAAAATACACAAGCAGCGGCGGGAATGCAGAACATAACGCTCGGTGGGAAACAGTTTGCAAGGTTGTCATCGGGTTGCCCCTGGTCATCCAAGTATTTATCTTCAACAGATTCACTAGCCTGCTGATCCTGGGCAATATCCTTAACCCCATTCCCGCCAGGCTGGCTGCCCGAAGGCCTGCCCTGCGGGGCTTTACTTTTTGCGTTACTGTGCTGTGTCATGACTTTCGATTTTAATAATTATTAAGTACAGGTGTATATCTTCCCGGTCAATCCTTCTTTTTAGGCGCCTTAGCACCTTCCTTCCGGGCTTCCGACAAACCGATGGCAACGGCTTGTTTCTTAGAGGTCACCTTTTTACCAGTACCTGTTTTCAATGTTCCCTCTTTTTCCTCATGCATGGCTTTCTCTACTTTTTCGCCTGCTTTTTCTGAATATTTGGCCATAATTTTAATTTAAATAGGAATAACTTAAACTGAGCGCCGGAACTAACCGTGATAACGCATTCTTATTGGCCAGCAGTAACCACCAAACGGTCACTGCTGACTCAAAAGCCGGGGCTATCCAGGGACAGCGTCGTCCTGGTTCAGCTCCTGATCATCCGGGTCATCCATTCCCGGGGTATCCGGTTCCAAAGAAGAGTCCTCCTCCTGCAGGTTGTCCTGCTCCAGGGCCTCCTCTGTCTCCACATCGGAAGGTATGGTTCCAGTCTGTGAAGGGTCTCCTTCTTCATTACCCATGCCCTCGCGCTCGGTATTCATTCTTTGCTGTTGACCGGTTTGATCCTGGCCTGCCTTTGTGTTCCGCTCAGTATTCCCCTGACCGGGAACATTTTGTTCTTGCTGCGTATTCATATCTGGTGTAATTAAGTTCAATCTATTTTTGCGGCGGCCTTACCGTCGTATCTCTTTTGGGATGCTGATTTTTCAAAGTATCCTTCTTAGACCAGTCCTTCCTTTTCATGGTCTTTTTGCCAGGCTTTTTCTTCGTGGCTTTCTTTGTCGTATCCTGCCGCGTCCTGGTTGTACCCTGCTGCGGGACAGTGGTGGCGGATGCAGACCAGCAAAAAGCTGCCAGCATCATCATGGTGATTAACTTTTTCATAGGTTATAGGGTTTTATTTACAATTTCAATATGGGCTTACATCAATGCGTCCATGCTGGCATCTTTCAACGCTAGTCCCGTGGTTTTCTCAGCCAGAAAAACCCGATGACCGCCAGAATGACGAAAAACAGACCAGTAGCTAAAGGAATGATCATTTGCTAAGGATTAACAGTTAGGGAATCCGGATTTGTCTGGCTGGTGTCCATCATGGTCGTATCTGTATCCATGGAGGCTGAATCGGTACTCCTGCTCGCAGTGTCCATCGTTGTATTGTCATTGATCAATGAGTCACTACCATTGTTATTCGTACGGTCTGATCCGCAGGCTGACAGTAGCAGCGTCGCCGCAACGGTCAAAATTAATAGGGTCTTTTTCATAATCGGTGTTATTTTAAGTTTTGTCCCTATAAAACAAGCATCGCAACATCCTGTTTCAGTGCACAATACCCGTTTTTATTGCGCGAAATACCCAGCAAAACCCTGCGGGTTTTATTTAAACGGTATCAAAGACAAAAAAAATGCGATGCCGGCCATCTGAGGCACTTTTCGCACTTTGTACGCGGTACGACAATATTACCTGTTTTTAAAATCCTTAGAACCCCGCTTTTATTTTATCAGTAACTTCGGTTAAATCCCCAGCCTATGAAAGCATCAAATGAAAAGCCCCTTTCCGAGTATGCCATCGCTAACGCCCGGATTTTTGCGAAAATCGCAGAACTGAAAAAGAGATCGAAAGAGGCTAGCCAGCTCCTAAAGGAGCTTAAAAAACAAGCTGACGCGCTTCTGCTTCCCCAACGAAAGGAAGAATAAGGATAAAATCATTCAAACCCGCTACGCACATACCTATATCAGGAAGCAGCGCTAAAGGAAACGACTGCTAACCGGTAACGGCCTCCGTAGCTTTGCAATGCCTAGATAACAGCGGAACCAGTTTAAATACATTTGCTAGATACAGACAGGGAAATGATGTGACAATTAATACGCCCTTCCAACTGCCGAAAATGGAATCGGATTTCTCATCAGAATTTTCATTAACCCTACATCGGCCATATGTGATCTATAAGAACAAAACTCCACCATCATGAAAAACCCGGAAAAAGAAAAGAAAGACAAAAATCATAGCTCCAATCCCAAAAAAGAAGAAAAGCAGCCAAAGAAAAAAAGGACAGCAACCGGTATGAGAACAAGCAGATTGACGAAGAAGGCAACGAAGTTGATCCCGAAGATGTAAAATAGTCATTTATGAAAAAAATATTTGAGCGAAATTCTGTGTGCTTCTTTGCAGTCCTATTTTCAGGGCTTATGCTAAGTTCATGTGGAGGAAAAAACACCGAGTCGAATGTTAAGGTTTCTGGTGAGGCAAAAACCGGAAAAGATAAGTTATTGTCCATAGGAGCTGACCTGCTCCAGGACAAGACACCGTTGAAACAGTTCAATGCTTACTTGGACGGCTTTCATTTTTACAACGGCAACATCGATGCTCAGATGGAAGCTCATCACTACGTACAGCAGCTCAATGAAGATTTCTACCAGGCGGTCATTTTCGATGGTAATAAAAAAGACGCTAAGTTAATGGGTGTAGAATACATCATTACTGAAAAGCTGTTCAAAACGCTTTCCCAGGAAGAAAAGAAGCTGTGGCATTCTCATCATTATGAGGTCAAGTCAGGCACATTGATAGCACCTGGCATCCCTGATCGCGTAGAACGCGAACTCATGGAAAAACTTGTTTCGACTTACGGAAAAACCATTCACACCTGGCACACCGACCAGCAACGCTCCTTACCTATAGGATCTCCAATGATCATGATGGGTTTCACAAAGGATGGCCAGCTTTATCCGAAATTGCTTCTCGAAAGAGACAAACGGTTCAATGTTTCTACCTCCAGGATTAAGAAAAACCGTGAAAATATTCCTATGCCAAAGGTTGATCCAATGGCCAACGCCTGGGAGAACGGCCATTTAAGGCAATTCATCATCACCAATAAGGTAGATAGTTCCATGCACAAGCATTAGGTTAAATGTAAACAGAAAAAACGTAAGCATTTATTCAATAGGGCGGAAAAGACGAAGCCGAAAAAAGAAAAGCAGGAACATAAAGAATCTCAGGTTCAAACCAATGACAACAACATGTTTGGTCGGAAAAGAACATAACGCGGGATCAGGTTGCAAGCGCATCGGCGCAGGTCCCTACCAGTAAGATATGTCCTATGGAAGAAACACATTGGTAGCGGGATGAGCCACCCAAAGCCAAGATTCAAGTGCTACCTCAGCCAATCCAACTGAGAGCCGGGTCAATTCCTCATGGCGAACTGTTCATATGAAGCATGATAGGCAATTTGTGCTTGTTTCCCTGTTGATTTTCTCCGGCGGGACCTTGTCACCGGCCTGTTCTAGTTTTTCGGTTTCTTCCGTCATGTTTGAAGTTGTGTCTTCTCCCTGCTGTCGTTGCTTTGTGTTCATAATCGGTTTTTTGAGTTCAATTCTTAGTGTTACGACCTTAGGTCAATTCTATAAGTTGAACACCTCAGCGAGACGCTGGTTTGATGAATTGCCAAAACAAGTATAAATGCCCAAACCAGTTGTTTATACGGTAATCCCTGAAAAAAATGCCCGCAAAAAAATACAAAACAAAAAAGTACTTAAGCCATTATCTAAATAAAAGCAGCGTTATGAAAACCAGGGAGAAAAAGCTACATCTAGAAAACAGACCAAAAAATGGTCTGCTGAAGTAACCCAAAACAGCGATGCGTTGGATCTGAAAGAAAATATCTTTGAATCCAAAAGCGCAAAAAAGATTGCCGAATCACTAAAAAAATCTGCTGAGCAAAGCAACTGCCGGAAATCCAGTTCATACCGTTCTGCCATGTCCATGCTGACCTTTTACATCAACCGGGCGGGCAGGAACTTAGACGCTGACCAAAAAGAAGTATTGGAAAACGCCAAGGATGAACTACGCAGAGCATTTGGCCGTGAACCAAAAAACAAAAAATAGGTGCTTCATCAGCCTGACCCAAAGTTCAGATCGAACGCGCGTTTCAAAAGCCAAATTCCCCAAATGAAAAAGAGGAAGGCAAAAAGTACAGCAAAAATACCACTGCCAGTGTTTAAATGGTGATATAAGGAAAACACACTGTGTATATGTAACAGTACAACCATTAAAAAGATAAAGATTTTCATAGGCCTTTATTCTACTATTTCCTTAATCCGGCAGTGTCCTGAACTACTAATTGTTTAATGTTTGTGGACAAACCTTCGCTAGCTAAGCTTTTCGCAACCAGATCATCAAAAGGAACAAGCCTTTTTACTATTTGTTCGCAGGAACAATACGTGTTTTGCAGCGGTAACTACCTGATTAGCAAAAATAAGACGCGCCAGTTAAACATCTTTAAAGCAGGCTTGTTAAAACCATATCAACCCTGAAAAACATGGCAACAAATCCTCCAACAAGAAGCTACCGGTAAGCTACAATTACCTGGCTTGACCCTTTACTAAAAATAATAATTATCAAAAAATTAAAATCTATCCTATGAATAACGAAGAGCACAAAATCAGCCGTCGAACTGTAATCGGCGGACTGGGAGCCGGAATTGCAGCAATGGCAGTTTCACCAGCGCTTGGCGCCTCTGGCAGCCTGGCCTATACTGACCCACAGGTCTTACCGCTGGAAGACCCGACGATGAAATATCCCAAACCACCTTTCAAAGCGCAGTCCCAGCCCTGGCCGGGACTTGCGAGTAAAATGGATCCGAGGCCCGATCATGGAGAGACATCCTATAAAGGAACTGGCAGGCTATCCGGGCGCAAAGCGCTGATTACCGGTGGCGACTCAGGCATGGGAAGAGCCGCGGCCATCGCCTATGCCAGGGAAGGCGCTGATGTGGCCATCAATTACCTGCCCGCCGAAGAACCGGATGCCAGGGAAGTGGTGGAACTTATCAAAAAGGCAGGCCGTAAAGCGGTGGCGATTCCGGGTGACCTGCGCAATGAATCATTTTGTAAGAAACTGGTCGAGGAGGCCATTAAAGAACTTGGCGGACTGGATATTCTGGTAAACAATGCCGGACGGCAACAGACCAAACCTTCCATCCTGGACATCAGCTCGGAAGATTTTGATGCTACGATGAAAACCAACATCTATGCGCCCTTTTGGATCACCAAGGCGGCTTTACCGCACCTGAAACCCGGATCAGTAATTATCTCCACAACTTCCGTACAAGCGACTGATCCATCTGCCGAACTTTTTGATTATGCGCAGACCAAGGCGGCAAATACCAGCTTTGTCAGGTCCTTGGCTAAACAACTCGCGCCTAAGGGAATTCGCGTGAACGGGGTAGCGCCCGGCCCGATATGGACAGCCCTGCAGGTAAGTGGCGGGGCTACTATGGAAAAGCTGAAAAACTTCGGTGGCGATACTCCCTTTGCAAGACCCGGGCAACCGGCTGAGCTCGCATCTATCTACGTCCAACTAGCAGCAAGTGACGCTAGCTATGCCACCGGACAAATTTACGGAGCGGCCGGAGGTGGCGGTCAGCCTTAAAATCCAATGACCAGCCAGTAGACGTTTCTGGCAGTAATAGAAATGAGGTAAAAGAATTGACCGCAGGCAAGTACCTGCGGTCTCACTCAGTGATACCCAGGCCCTAAAATTCAAAGGGGTAAGTTTCCGGCATCAAAAGCTCATCTGCTTCAACCTGGATCGGATTAGTCGCCCTGGTATGGTCAAAAAAACAGAAAGGCGTCATACCTGGAACTCAATATAGTCGGCACATAATTTCCGTACCGCTCATGATGCTGGTTATAAACTACCCCGATTGCCAGGTGGGGAATGACCCCGCTATTGCCCCCATCAAAAATGATGAGCTTATTCTCCGCAGACTCCCGGTGCAATTGCTCATCAACACTACCTGTCCTGGCAATGGGTACCTGCATGATTTCCATTTCAGCTCTCCAGCTTTCTCCAGCGATCACCGTTCCGTTATAAGATCCGAAGCCCACAAGTACTCTGTTGTCTTCGCCGATCTGCTCCCGGGCGAGCTGTCTAACATTGATTATTCCCGATCTTCTCATATCCGTATACCGTGTCACCCGGTTTTACGCCGCTTCGCAATCGGAACATCTTTAAGCGTTGTCGCCGCAAGGTAAGGCCAGCGAAACCCAGGTTCCCGGGTGTTAACTTTTTTTATGGTTTTACTGACCCTCGTAGAAGCTGGATAAACCACTAGGATTACCCCGTCTCCGCCAACAAACATAAAGCTAAAAATATTAGTAAAATATGAAATGTTGAAAATTAATAGATTTTTGTGAATAATAAAGCTCTATTAGATCATGACAGTATTTTTAATACTAATATTTTTAGTTAAACAGCAAAATTATTATCTTTGCCTCATGAATCTTTTTGCGGAAACCGAACTGTTTGATGGTGGCATTAAAAAGTTCACCGACTTCAACCTGCCTGATACTGAGTTGCGGCTTTGGCAGCATTTTTTCGAAAAGCGGGAAGCAGATAATTACTACAACACCTTATTGAAAAAATCCCCATGGCAACAGCGTTCAAGGAAGATGTATGATAAGGTAATTGCTGATCCCCGACTGACTGTATATTATGGCGGCGAAAACGGGTATCCCTGGACACCGCTCTTACTAGAGATCAAAGAGACCATTGAACAGGTCACCGAAATTAGCTTTGACCGTGTTCTATTAAACCTCTACCGGGACGGTAAAGATTCGGTGGCCTGGCACAGCGACAACCTCCCGGCAGATGGCAAGCACCACCACATCGCTTCAGTGACCTTTGGCGATACCCGTATTTTTAAAGTGCGGCATAAATCCAATAAAGAGATCAGGCAGCTGGATATTCCATTAACTCACGGGAGTTTGCTACTAATGGGAGAAACCATGCAGGAACATTATGAACACCATGTGCCCAAAACTACAAGAGTCATTGGCCCAAGGATCAATCTCACTTTTAGAATTTCTGAATCCTCAAAACCGGTTTATTACGCAAAGTAACCTACCAATCCCACGACCATCCTGCGTTTTGGTAAAACCTCGGGATGAAAATTATGTTAACTTAAAAAAACTTTAACATGTTGAAAGAACCAATCCTAAAAATCCTCAATAAAATTTATCAGCCAGAGACCATGGTCGAAATGAAATTCAAACGCTATGACCTGGCTTTTAAAACCGACGAAAAAGGCCGGCCGATCCTGTTGTTCATTGGAGAAAAGGACGATAACGGTAAGATCAAAGGGGAACGTTATGCGAGAAGGTTATTGGAAAATGCAGAAGGAATAGTCTTAAAAGATCATTGGGATCACAAAGGAAAAGCCACAGCTCAGATCAATTGACAATCATTTAACCAATCCTGCTCAAACTCTCTTTCCAGGAACTGATCAGTCCACTGCCCGAAAGCCCATGGAAGGGGTCTTGCCCGGGAACAGGAATTGCATCTACTTTCTCCGCAACCTGATCCGGCCGAACGTCTTCCAGTTTAATCAGGTCAGGCTCTAAGCCATTCGGATAAGCACCGACAACTGCAAAATCATCACTCTGACTTAATGAAATATGTCCCGTTCCTGCAGGCAGGACAATGACGTCACCCGGACGAACATGTAATTTTTCGCCTTCAGGGCCACCGAGTTGCAACAGCGCGTTTCCTGCATATACGCCCAACACCTCATGGGTATTGGTATGGTAATGGTGGAAGTCATACACCCTCCACCGGAACGCATTGCTCCAGCCATTCTCCGCAAAACGTGTTTCCAGGAAATCAGCAGCTGGCGTGCCTTCCATATTAAAAGCATGGTGGTACACAATCACCGGGTATTTGCTGTTGGGAATGATCCCGTCATCGCTTAGGTTAATAATTTCAGAAGTCGGTTCCATCATCAAAGTTTAAATTTCGCAGGCATAAATTTGCTCCCCGATTTCTTCGGCAAAGCGCATAGGGATTTGTCCAAAACCATTCCAATAGATACCGGCAGCGGTGATCTCGGGAAACAGGTCAGCCAAAACCTTTTCATCGTGACACACCCTGTATACACCATCCTCCATCGGCAATACCGTCAACTGCATTCCAGATGCATAGATTTGATAGGGCGCTATGTCATCATAAAAAGCTTTCATTACATATTATGCTCGTTAATCAGTTCAGCAATTTGCTGAACAAACCCATCCTCTAGTTCATCTTGAGTAGCCCATTTCACCTGGCCGCCATCAGGCTCCGGGTAAATTACGCCCACTTTATTTTCACCTTGCATAATCCGGTAAAGGCCGTTTTCCAAAGGCTCTATTTTAAATCGGTCTTCCAACAACTGTATTTCGAATGATTCCATACCTAAACAACAATAAGCGGAGATTTAGGTTTTCCCGATGAAATCATTTCCATAAATTAGTAGCCTATCCAGAAGCATGGCCATACACATCGCAATCACTCGCAAAATCCTCCTCGGAAAAGAACAGGAATTTAAAGAATCCCTGCGCAATTTTCTCGGCCAGTCGTTTATTCACGACGGCGTACATGGCGCGGCGATCATTTCCTCCTTTCCGGGAGCAGACAGCAATGAAATCGGCATCCTAAGAACCTTCAAAGACGAAAAAGAACGCGACGACTTTTACAATTCTGAGCAGTTCCAGGCTTGGGAAGCATATGCCTCTACACTTACCGAACCCGCCGTATATCGGCAACTGACCGGACTGGAAGCCTGGTTTCGTTCTTCTACTCCCCCGCCCAGGTGGAAGATGGCAATCGCCACCATGTGTGGCGTATTTCCAACAAGCCTCTTCCTCTACTACACCACCGGCTGGCTACTGAAAGATTTACCTGTCCCATTCCGCTTACTTTTTACCGCTACGCTAATGGTGGGAATCTTAACCTGGGTAATCATGCCATTTCTAACCAAAATCCTAAAACACTGGCTAACCAGTAAGTAAAAAATTGGCACAATTGATGCTTATTCGCCCCGGGATATTTTTACATTTTATTTGAGTATGAACGGACAGATCGACTTTGACTGCCATGAATTTTTTGACAATACCGACCTTGCCATACTGGAGATTTCTCTATCAGAAGACGATGGCAATAAACGCCGCTATGAATGGCTGCTCATTAGCAAGAAAAATCTTTCAGTAAAAAGAATGGAGCTCAAAACCCGGGACGGTTGTTCATGGGTTCAGGAACGTTTTTTCGACCTGGGATTTTTGAAGTACGACAGCAAGTCCGGCGTTTTCATTGAAGCCGCAGCCAAAGACACACACCACCTGGATCACAAAGGATGTGAAGACATCCCAAAAGCATACCTTGCCGCTGTGAGCGCTTACGTGCTGGAAAACTTAGTCATGTAAATAAATCCTAAAATTCTTCTACCACAAACCCTTTAACTCGTGCAGCTTGCCGTCCCGTAGCCGCCAGACATTACAATAAAAATAATCAACCGACACACCTTCCGTATTTTCAAATTCATCTTGCCAGCTGTGATCACAAAGTCTCCTTCAGCGACCAGGCCTTCCACCCTGAAATTAGTAGGCTCGGTATAATCCTCATGTATTTGCGTACCGCATCTTCGCTGTTCAGCCCCCGGTTGGACAAACCAATACGAGTAACCCCTCTCAGCCATTTTCAAAATCCAATATAACAAATTGACTACTAATAGACGCAGGGGTCAATTCAAAATTGGCGGAGGGGGTTCGGGGGTCACTTATGAATGGTTTGTCCACATAAACGACCATTTTCATATTGCCCGACTACTTTTACTGTTGAATGCAATTCCGGGCGTGTCTGTCATTGGGAAAATTGTCATCCCATGTGGGAAATAGGAAAGGTTGATTCTTCCCACGTGGATGACTTAATCAAACCCGAGGTGCAGACTTAATATTATTCCGGACGACAAACGGTTCTCTCGATCCAGGCCACTTGTTGCGAAGAAACATGACTTGCACCCAGGATTTCACCGTAGAGTTCCGGACGTCTGGCATTTTTATATCTATAACCGCCTGCTTGTAAAAGAGGTTCTGAGGAAAGCTCGGCAATTACAGTTTCATTCTCAATAGATCTACACTCCGCCATTATTTCTCCAAAAGGATTTAAGATCATAGAACACCCATTTTTCAGCTGATCATCATCCATCCCGATTGGATTGGAAAATACCACATAAATTCCGTTGTCATATGCCCTGGCGGGCAACCATTTCATGAGCCAGTTCCTGCCCTTATCTCCGTCAAACTCTTCCCTAAGTAATTCCGCATTTAAGGCTTTTTCCTTCCAAAGTTTAGCATCAACGAATCCAGCACCAGGTCTTGGCGAAGGTGTACACATGGTGACATGTGGCATGAAGAGAACTTGTGCACCTAGCAGCGCTGTCGCACGGACGTTCTCCACTATGTTATTATCGTAACAAATCAGGATGCCACATTTCCAGCCTTTTATCTCAAATATAGTGTAGCCATCTCCCGGAGTGAGTTCCTGGTTAATGAACGGGTGTAATTTGCGGTGTTTCGCTACCAAGCCGGTTGAGTTAACGCAGACAAAAGCCTTATACAGTTTGTCGCCCTCCCGTTCAAACAAGCCCGCCAGTAGACTCACACCGTATTTTTCGGCTATTTTAGTGAGCGCTAGAATGGACGGCCCGTCAGGAATCGGTTCTGCGAGCTCGAATAGTTGCCCTCTGCTTAGTTTTCTGGCAAAGGTATAGCCGGTGATCGAGCATTCATGAAAGCAAACAACCTCAGCACCTTCCGATGCTGCATTTGCTACGAGCTGGTCTATCATACGTAGATTATAAATTTTGTCTCCGCTGGCATTTTCAAACTGTGCGGTCGCAATTTTAATGTTTTTCATATGTTCAATGTTAAAAAGATACTGTGTTTAATTAATTAGTCCCTAACTCAGGGATGTTAAGCTGTAGGTATTGAAGTAGCATGATGGTTTTTCCATCGAGGATCACTCCCCGACGCATCATTTCTATTGCCTCTTTGAATGGGAGTTCCAGTACCTCTATATCTTCCTGTTCTTGTTTGATACCCCCGCCTTCGCTCACTTTCATTTGATTCGTATACGGGGCAATAAAAAAGTAGATGAGTTCGGTCACTGATCCGGGCGACATGTAGGCCTCAAAAACTTTGACGACCTCCCCGATCCGATAGCCGGTTTCTTCCTCCGTTTCCCTACGAATACAATCCTCAGGATCGTCAGCATCCAGCAGGCCGGCACAGGCCTCTATTAGCATACCATCAGGATTTCCATTAATATAGGTGACCAGACGGAACTGCCGGGTCAGGATCACGGTCTGCTTTTCAGTATTATAAAGTAAAATTGTCGCGCCATTCCCTCGGTCATACGCTTCCCGGGTATGTACCTGTACCCCCCCATTGGTTTTAAATTGATAAGTAATCTTTTTGAGAGTATACCAATTGTCCGACAGTACCTCTGTGTTAATGATGTCTATTGCCATGAGTTTTAATTAGAATTGAGTACCGAATTGACCAATTTTAGCGACAGGATGGGATAGGGTTTGCCAAAGCCGTCAATGGGCTGTCGCGACTCGACCTGGAAGCCAAAGCGCAGATAAAATTCCAATGCTGCTTCATTTTGCTCGTTTACTTCAACCCTGTTCACTCCTTTTTTTATAGCAAAATGCAGTAGTGATTTACCCAAGCCTTTGCCTATTTGAGTTGGAGAAATAAATAGCATTTCCAGTGATTTTCCTTTCATGCCTAGAAATCCACTGATCTCATTATTACATTTTAAACAGTAGACGTCTAAGGTGGCCAGCACGCTCGCCTCCATAAAACGCTTGTAAAATGCGATATCTGCCGGGCTCAAAAAGTGGTGAGTCATACGAACTGACTGTTCCCAAATCGCAACAAGTTGCGGGTAGTCATTCCGGTTGGCGGAAACTATCTTTATCTCTGCCATACTCCTAGGATGATGTAATGGAGCCATCGACAATATCTATCAATGCCTTAAACAGGTTCATGGGATGTTCTGCTATCCTGTTGCAAAGATATAGGTACCACTGCTGACCGTAAACAAAGTAGATTTTTGCCGGATGCCCCTTATCTTTCAGGTTTTCCAACTGATCCGTTTGAATCCCATATAAGGATTCAAATTCGTACACCGACCGTCTCGATCTGTATGATGAGATCATTCGTTCTGCACTCTGCTGGATGAACAGATCATGGGTCGCTATCGAACATTTATGGCCGATGGCCAACAACTCGTCAAGATACTCCAGATAACGTTCGTCAAGGGCTCTCCCCCGGGGCATGGAAAGTCCTTTAGGTGTATCAAATGCACCTTTCACCAGACGAATTCTCCCAGGTGTTTTAATCAATTCCTGAAAATCTTCTAATGTTCGGTGCAAATAAACCTGGAGTGTTATGGAAAGATGATCAAATGAGCTAGCAGCATGCAAATAGGTATCCAGCACTGCGTCTGTCTTATCTGTGCTCTCGGCACTAATGGTCACCTCAATATTGGTCCGGCCTGCAGCTTCACAAATCCGTTGCAGGTTTTCCATGCAAAGGGATTTAGATATGGATAGCCCTATGTGAGATAGATCTAAAGAGAGTGTGGCATTTAATTCAGCATCCTTTATTTGGTCACAAGCCCTTAAAAATTCATTTGTAGCATGCCTTGCTTCGGTTTCGGTATGTGAGTTTTCACCCATAAACTCGATTCCGCAGCGGTAACCTTGCTGATTGTATGCCAGTACTTTTGTAATGGTTTCTTCCAGATACTCACCACCAATGTAGCGGTTTGCGGCTTTTTTTAGCGTCCTGAACAATTTTTCATCGTTCAGAATATATTCTTTTGCCTCCTCATTCATTGCGGCCTTTTTGAGGGAGGCAGCCGCGACCTCTAATAGATCATTCATATGGTTATTGATTAATACCACATCTAAAGGATGCGGTGACATAGGTTCAGAAGTCATTAAGCTCTGTGATAGAATGCAGGACCAGTTTACCCTTCAATCGTCCGGTAGATACCATGTGGTCGGCTCCTTTGGAAGGGCCGCCGATGCGCAATATGGCATCGCAATTATCGATCAGCCGAACTGCAACGGGGTGAAAAAGGTCATTGAAGGTTTCATCACCAATAATTTTGGAGCCGGCTGCTTCAATTAGGGGTAAAGCCAACCATTCTCCGAGGACCGGCAAATGCCCGAGCCTGTAAACTTGCAAGGCAGTACTAGCCATGGCTTGTACATTTTTTTCAATCAGGATTGGATCATCATTTGTGCCTGAGCGATAAGGCCCGGCAATTAGTATCATCATCGTCTATCTGTTTTGTTAAATTAATGTTATTAGTCATTAAACCAGTCATGGCATCTTTATTACGCGACCGGTACCGGTTATGGAGGTTTCCATAAGGGGATTTCCCTGATAGTAGATTGAACCACTTCCACTAATTGTGGCCTTAAGCCTCTCCGTAATTCCTGTTCGCACGTTGCCACTTCCCGAGATCGTAAATTCTGCTTTTTCACTTCTTAATTCCAGTAGTGAAGCATTTCCACTTCCTGAAATATTGACATTGGCCCTTTCTACTTCCATTGCGTCATTCAGTTTAATCTCACCGGAGCCGCTGATGTCAATTACTAATAAGGGCAAATAAGTAAACCCACTTAGTGCGATGATTGAGCTGCCACTTAAGCTAACTTTTCCCGGTTTTGGAAGCGTGATATAGACCCGAATGTCATCCTTTCCCAGTTCCATATGCTGGTAGCCCACAGTGAGCTCGTCGCCATGTATGGCAGTCTGGTATTTCGCTATTAAGTTTTCAGAGCCTTTTAATTCGACTTTATATTCAGGTCCATAATCAATTACCACCGGAGAGCCACCGCTTGTATGGATGTGTGTAAAATGACCCGGGAAACGCGTCTCGGTGATCAGGCGGCCATTGGCATTAAGGACTTCCTTCTTACATCCTATGACACAACAGCTAAAAAGCAGAAGCCCTAACCAGTAATTTTTATTTCTATTTTTCATATCTATCAAAAACTTTTTCATGTTCATAATTTCATTGTTGATATTTGTCTAAGACGACCTTTCTTCAATTACTAGCGCTTTGTAACGATTTGCAGTTCCAGCTCGTCTACGTGTTAACTTAGAATTACTATGGATAGGCAAAAACCCCTTCGATTTGACCAGGTGTTCCGGTCAGAGATCATCGAACTTCCGCACATCAAGATCGCCAGCAATTATCACAGCAATCAGGATAAGACGATTCTGCATGAAACCAAGGATACCTCCCCTTTTGACAGGAAAGACCAGATTGTGATTACGTATGTGTTGGAAGGTCACGTACAATCCAGCTATACTGGGATGAAAGGAGTTTTCCATAATCAGGATGGAAAGGCCTCCTTCATTTATGGCCCAAATGACAATGACCACCTTCTTGCTGAAAATCAGTACATTGACAGTTTAGCTTTCGGAATTGATAAAGTCTTTTTTAAGAATCTACTGACCAATGAGGATGATCCCTGGGTAGAAAACTTATTAAACCAGATCGAAGCAGGACGTCCATTCAGCCCGACTCCGGAAAGCTTTCCCATCAGTGCTGGTATCCGACATTTACTTGCAGAAATAAGAGGATCGGATCTACAGGGGGGGCTCAAGAATTTATTCCGCCAATCAAAGGCCTGCGAATTGTTACTGAAACAGATTCAAGATATTCAGCGATATGAATCGCACTTTATGCATTATACGATACCCTCAAGAGACCTGGAGAAACTATATTGGGTAAAGAACTACCTGGAACTGAATGCACTTGGACACATTTCCCTGGCGCAGCTTTCCAGGGAAAGTGGCCTGAATTTGTTTAAATTGAAGAAAGAATTCAAAGAACTTTTTGGTGTAACTATTTTCGAGCAGGTCCGTGCTCACCGTATGCAGCATGCCATGAGCTTGCTAACGGATACGAAAAGCACCGTTGGAGAGGTTGCCGAAGTCCTAGGCTATGAGCACACCCAACACTTTTCAACTGCCTTTAAAAAACATTTTGGCGAATCTCCCAGCCGCTACCGGAGTATTTAGCCTTCAAGGCTTCCACCTGACTATTTCAATTATGCCACAAAAGTAGCCTTGATATACTGATCTGTATCTACGCGAAAAGCATCAAAATCTCCGCAAAGCGCATTTTTTTGCTGTCCACGTAATGAAGATCCAGGTAGGTGAGCCATGAAACAATCTGCTATAATTGTAGCGAGGTAGTTAGTCCAGCAGCCTGTCGCATTCTCTAGTCTGAAATTGCGTTTGACGTAACTAATAATCCGCTTTGCGTAATAAGCCAGGGCGGGTATTTCAGTTACCTTTGCCGCCATATGAATACAAATCATCGAATTGTGCTTTTTATCACATGGCTAAGTGTTGCGGCTTGTAAGAAAAATATAAATACAGGAGATCGTCCAGCCTCACCGAATCCAACTTCAAGCAAATATGAATTACTTAGAAAAATCAACTGGAGTACGCATGGCGCGGAAGCAAAATTCGCATACAACAATGATAGCACGTTAAAAACAATCGACTATAATGGTTCTGGCAGCGGGTACAGCGTCTTGTTCTCACATACTGATCGTGGCATCCACTCAGTTGACGTTGGAAGTTCTTTGTATAAGTATGACTACATTTACAATGAGAAATCCCAAATATCAAATGTAAGACGTTTGGACGCATTCTCAACTGATTATTCCCAAGATCTGGCTTTCAGCTACCGCCAGGACGGAGCAATCGCAGGGCTAAGGTATTATCAAGGAATTGGTATGGCACGTAAACTGGTTTATACCCATACTTATGGATACAACGCTTCAGGCATGTTGGCGGAAATCAGTGTCGTAGGTAACAATGGGACGCAATTTTTGATTACGTTAAACGGCTATTCCGATACTTTCCAATTCGATCCTTTGTGGCTATTAGGGATTGACCTAAATGAAAATTATGCCATTTACAATTATCCGGTGCTGAAACAGATGAATGCCCTGCCGGCTATCATCAAGAGGTTCAGGATCGGAAATGGAAAATCAATTTTGGAGCAAATCATTACAATAACAAGTACCATTAAAAATGAGCGTCTGGAAAAGCAACACACGTCAATTCATTATCCGGAAAACCCTGCTTTAGACAGCAGCACTGAAGCTGTATTTGAATACTAGATGAAGTGACTTGAAACTCTACACGCAATTTTGTACCTGTTATTCCCTAAACCCTCTTTCCACACATTAAGTGTCCATCTATTTTTGCTACCTAGGAATTGCCAGCTGGGCGAGTATATTTTTTCTAAGCGTGATTGCACCTTAAGCGTATTGGATGCATTAAATTCAATCTGTCTAAAAGGAACCATTAGGGTTCTGTTAAATTTCAAAAATTATTGTTCAGTAGAGAAATTATTTCGTCAGGTTAATCAAATCTTTGCGCATCTTATAATTAACGATCAGCACATCGTCCAGAAGATTTTCCTGCTCCTTTACCAACAAGAACCCTTTCTTTTCAAAAAAAGGTTTAGCTGTTTTGCTAACATCGGCTGTTAAATCATGTATTGGTTTAGCCATTGCTTTTGCATGAATGGCTTCAAATAATAAACTGGCAATGCCGAGTCTCTGATGTTTACTGGAAACATAAAGAACGTCAATGTAATTATCGACGCTTAGGCTAGCAAAACCAAGCAAACCCGAGGGGTCCTTCGCTACTAAAAAATACTGGCTTGCTATCCTATTTTCCCAGCGATGCTCATCTGAGCCGAGATCGGCCCACCTATCAAGTTCTTTTTGACCGTAGTCTTTCCTGCAAACAGTTAAAATCGTATGTCTGTATAACTGCATGATATTTGGAATATCTGCAGGTTCGGCCAGACCAAGCGTCACGTCAATGTTCATACTGGTAAATTAATAATGGGAAATTTTGTTGTCCATTTCTACAGCCCTAATTCTTGATTACCTTAGATAGCGATGCTGAATGAAGTCTTTTCATATTCGTCGAATAGAATCCCTGTCAATCGTAATCTGAGAGTAAGCCGGCAGAATTTGAAGTTATGGATTTGAAATTATGTTCTTTATCGCTCGTAAACAGATAAAATAACGATTTGATACGAAATTATTATAGTCCTCCGGGTAAATTGCCTGGCATTCCTCAGAGGGTTGCGCATCAATAACCTTATCGATAATGAATTTGCTCTTCTTTAGACTGTCAGTAATTTCCGACCAGGGCCTTTCGATGATCTCGACAGTGACACCGAAATCGTTCCATGGTACCTGGGCGGCTCGTTTAAATTTGGTTGGATTTGACAAAAACCTTGGGTTTTCAGGATGATCCGTTGAAAAGATCAAAATCCCGTCGTCAGTTAAAATTCTATAGAACTCGCTAAACAGGAAATCCAGATCATGAATATAATGTATCGTTAACGAACAATAAATGAGGTCGAAGGATTTATCATTGAAGATCTCTAAACCATCATTAAGGTCAACACATTTTATGTCCGCTAGTTCTGCCACCAACTCTTTTGCAGCCGCAACCATTGCAGGACTGTAGTCAATACCTGTAACTGTCGCTCCACGATTGATAAGTTCTAAAGATACCAGTCCCGGGCCACATCCCGCATCCAAAACTTTTTTCTTTCGTAAGTCAGGCAATAGTGACATTGTAGATGGACGTTCATAATAAGCATTCCATGCATTATCCCGAATACTAGAGAGGTATCGTTTCACAAATTCAGGATTTGCGTAGACTGGATAGGCTATTGAATTCTTTTTTGTCATTATCAAAATGAATTGAGTAATAAGTCGGTAATTCTATTTAAACTTTACATGTCAATGTGAGGATTTAGGAATAAAGTTGTTAACTTTTATTGACTTGCCATTTCCATATTCTCCCCAGGTCAGGATCTTCGATCTCTCCGACCTGTTTAAAGCCACACTTTTTCAGAACAGAACCTGATGCATTTTTATAACCTAGGGTGTGGGCAAAAATGCGGCTTACTTCCTCAGCCTTAAAGGCATGCTCAACTAACGCCATACTCATTTCTGTTGCGTATCCCTTTCCCTGGTAAGAAGCGGCTATTTCATAACCAATTTCGATTTCTCCCGCTGCATTAGGAGGTCCCTTATATCCACCGCAACCAATAAGTGCGGACTCAGCGGTATGTATCGGAAAGTAGGTCCACCAACCAACCTCATGACGCGAAGAATTCAGACGCTGCATTACATATTCTAATGGTTCAAGACCAAATATCGTCCAACCGGGTATGATCTTTATGTCTAGCAATTCTGCTAGAACAGAGTCTCCCGCAATGGCGGCCCGCAGTATCCTAATGTCACATGGAACCAGTTCTAAGTGTTTAGTGATAATCTTCACGTCGTTTATCTTCAGGCCCAAAGTTCCTACAATTTTTTCACAAAACGAACCGTAAACCGATCCGATGGGCTTGCGTTGTAGAATAATCTCGCGATCATATTTTGCCGGTCAGCCGATTCCATCAGACTAAAAGACTTATGGTCGGCGGCAATAAACTCTGCATTGTCGCCACCAACCGGAGGAGTACCCGGAACAAAATAGCCAGCGGGATAGGCATTGAATCCTGTTGAGTTGGTGCCTTGAATATGAAGCCAGCCAGTCTTGGAAGTCAGCTTGTGAATAGCAGCAGAATTATTTGTTTCTGTATTGAACTGGATGCCAACATGAGCAGCTAAGGTTCGGTAATCATCCAATGCCGGCAATGTCCAGCCTGAAGGTAGTTTTAGCCCTCTTAACTCTTCTTCAGTATAGTGCTTGCCGTACTTTCCAGTCTGATCCCCTTGGAAAAAATCCATTCCTCCCGGTCCTTTATAATTCATCGAAGTCCAGAGTTGCCCCCCTATTTTTACCACTGGGTAATCCTGTCCGGAAATTTCAATAGTAGAAGTATCAATATTTATAATTTGGTCCGCAGGGGCTTGATCTTTTTTGCAGGCAAGTGGAAATAGAGAAATTATTAATAAGTAGATTAAATATTTTTTTATCGACGATTTAGTTGTTGAGTAAGCCATGAATATTATTCTGAAATGTTTTATGAAATGCAAAATTACAGCCATGCGCTTAGCTACTCCTACGCGAAAAGCATTATTAAATACGCGAAACGCATTTTGTTATGAATGAAGTCCAATAGGCATTAGGCATTTCGAGAATCCCAGGCTCTTTTTTGTTTAGAAGGAAGATAGAATGATTCAGAATTCGCAATTCTATTCCGAGGTGAGCTCAGTTTCCTACTGCATCGACCCAATTAAGGCCCCCTGTCTGATTTAAGAACTTAAAACATGTACGATTTTTACTTCCATGAAAAAATCGGATTTGACACAGCCAAATGTATGTTATAATGAATTCGGTTTTTCCTCGGGCATTTATATTGATTTCACTGGACCAATGTAACTGCAATGTGTTGTTAGCGTAGTTAAAAAAACTATGGAAGAGGATTCAAAAATAAGTAAACCATCTGTTAATGATCATTTGGCAAATGAACGCACTTTGCTGGCATGAATACGTACGAGCATAGGTATCGTGGGTTTTGGATTTATGGTCGTTAAATTCTCTCTGTTTGCACGGGAGCCTACTATTGCTGTCGTGGCGTAGCAGAGTTCCCCTAGGGGGGATATTCAAGAATTGTCGGAATCTTGCCGGTGGTAGTTGGCGCCTTGATTTTGCTGTTTAATTTGACCCTTCAAGGAGATATGGGTTGTGAACAACGTTCACATTCAATACTGTTTTTCGTAGGTAGGTTTAAGAGACAAAGCTAAACAAAATTCAGGTTAACTTTTCCCTTTTCGACATTATATGCGACCTACCTATTCAGCAAGAAACATTCTATCTGGCAGATGCGGTCAATGAGCTGATTTTATAACACTGGCAGGCCTTCCCTCCGTCCGCAAAAACAATTCTTAACCGGTAAGCCTTTAGAAAATAGTTTATTTCTAGTATGTTTTAATTGAAAGAACGTCTGAATTCTAAAGGAGACGTACTGGTTTTAAGCTTAAACAACTTACTAAAGGACGGAGGGTGTTCGAATCCTAATTCATAGGCTATCTCGCTTATCGAAGCCTGACTTGTCGATAATAGTTCCTTTGCTTTTTCAATCAGGTGATTGTGAATGTGCTGTTGTGCATTCTGCCCGGTAAGTGATCGCAGCATATCGCTTAAATAACTTGCACTGACGTTCAATTGCGAAGAAAGAAACTGGACCGTTGGCAGCCCCTGTTTTTTTAGTTGTTTTGACTTGAAGTGGGCGTGTAAAATTTCTTCAACCTTTTGAAGCAAATCGCTCCCTACCGCTTTACGGGTAATGAATTGCCGACTATAGAACCGGTTGGCGTAATTCAATAGCAATTCGATCTGTGAAATCACAACGTCCTGGCTGAAATTATCAATTCTGCCTTTTAACTCATCTTCGATGCTTTCGAAGACAGCAATGATCGTTGTTTTTTCTTTCTCCGATAGGTGCAGCGCTTCACTGGTCGAATAGGAAAAAAAGCCATACGTTTTGATTTTTTTGGCGAGCTCGTAACCCAGTAAAAAATCCGGGTGAAAAAGCAACGTATAACCCGATTGGTCACTGATTGAGTCATGCCCTCCAGTGATCTGGTTCGGCGAAACAAAAAACATCCCTCCCTCTTCGAAATCGTAATAATGCTGCCCGTATTTGAACTTTCCCTGGAAGTTCATCTTATAGGAGATCTTGTAAAAATTTAAAATGTGCGGACTGGGCAGTTTTTCCAGCGGAATGGTGCCTGTGGCATTATTGATCAAACTTACCAAAGGGTGCGTTGGTGCTGGCATGTCCAGCACCTTATGCATCCTTGATAAAGAATCGAATCGATGGTTAGATATCTCGTCCTTCATAACATGTATTTACAATTTGCTTTCAATGCTGCCCAATGCACCATGTACCCCATTAAGGGTATTCTTGGCTTGTTCCCAGCTTGAATCTTTCGGATCGAATGTACTACGAATATACGCAAGAATGCTTTCACATACAAAAGCAACACGCTCCGGATTTTCATCACTTGTCTCGCGGGCATCATACCCTGATATACCACCAAAGATGTGCTCAGCCCCAAACACGGTCAGAAGATCCTTTGGGCCGGGACTTTGATGATAGGCGTCCGCACGCCAATTGTCTACATCAGAGAACATCAGGTTTACGTCCTTATCCCCATTAACAATGAGTGCCGGCAAAGTCATCGTACTGAAATTGCCGGCTGCCAACACAGGATACATCTGTCTGGCGGCTCCGTTAAAGCCTTCAGGTCCACCAGAGGCGCCAATTAGCACGAGGGCTTTTAATCTTGGTTCTGCGGCATTCACTACTTTACCTGTTGCGGGGTCAGTTACCTCCATGCCTGCTAGCATGGCAACTGTCTGGCCACCCATTGAATGGCCGACCACAGCAACGTTGGATTTATCGACTCTTCCGGTTAACCCAGGTACCTTGCAAATAATTTCGTCCAGATGATTCAGGATGAATGTCATGTCCGCTGGCCGTGAACTCCAAAACAAGGGTGCTTCGGGAAGGGATGAAGAAAGCCCGAGTGCTTTGGAATTTTGATGAGTGGGTTGAATAACGACAAAGCCTTCTGCGGCAAAAAAATCTACCATGGGGCCATATCCCCTGTACGACGACAGAAAGTTGGAGGGGCCATGGCCGTGAGAAAGAAGAATAACCGGGTGGTTGTATCCGCTCGCAGGAGCAGAAACTTTTATTTCAAGGTCTACATGACGGCCCGCAATTGGTAATACAACCGGACTAAAGCTGATGATGGGTGTTTTTGACTGTTTCATACTATTTTGATTTTGATACCGGCAAAGTTCATGAACCGTGAGCTTCCCAACGTAGTCGAAATGCGGCATTGTATAGCCAAACTCAGGAATGAGTAGTGATGATCATTTCAAACAAACATCCACATCAGTGAGGTATTGCCGCAAAAGCGACTCCTGATCTGAATGAGCCATACATCAAAATAAACGATTGTCTTTAAATTAACTTGGCGCAGTTATACTTATGGCAGAATTTAACCAAAAGTATCCCTGGCTTTACCGATAGCGGCCATCATATCAATACCTTCATCCAATACACCGGTAAACAAATCGCCCACCTCACGCAACCTGTCCGGCGCATTATGGATCGTGAAATCCCGCATTGTCAGTCCGGGCTTCACCTCATCCCAGTGCAGTGGCATGGAAACTGTAGCCCCGGGCTTTGGCCGCAAAGAATAAACACCGGCAATGGTCGCTCCTGGCCTGTTCTGCAAAAAATCCAGGTACATTTTACCTTTTCGGTTGGAAATCATCCTTTCTAATGTGGTGTAAGATGGTAGCTCCCGGTGCACCAGCTTGACCACGACCTGCGCAAACAGCTGCGACTGGTCATAGGAATATCGTGCCCCAAGCGGTACATAAATATGAATTCCAGTGGAACCCGAAGTCTTCACATACGAACTTACACCCATTCCGTCCAAAACTGATTTGGTCACCTGCGCCGTCTCGATCACCTGCTCAAAAGTATTCTTATCCGGGTCTAAATCAATCACGCAATAATCCGGATTGTCAGGTGACTGAACCCGAGAAAACCATGGATTCATCTCGATACAGCCCAAAGTCGCCATCCACAACAAGGTCGCCCGGTCATGACCCAGCAAATATTCCTTTTCTTCGCCCTTCTCATTGGTATGCGGCATGGTATGTGCCCAGGAAGGTGCCGTTTCCGCCACATTCTTCTGATAAAAACTCTGTCCATGAATACCACCCGGAAACCGGTTGAGTGACATCGGCCGGTCTAACAGGTAAGGAACCATGTAGGGCGCGACCTGATCATAATAGTTAAACATGTCCCGCTTACTGATCCCATCTTCCGGCCAGTACAATTTATTCAGATTGGTAAATTTGATCCCCTGACCATCAATCTTTTTTTCTGCAATTTCATTCTTACCAGTAATCAGCGGCTTGTCCGGCATCTTACGTTTTAGGCCCTTCAACCTCGCACCGCCGCTATGTCCCTTCCCAGTCTTTGCGGGCTTCTCAACAGCGTCAGTTGGCTCATCCTCACCTGAAAAATCATCCACAACCTCTTCCGTATCTACCGCAGTTTCCAGTACCACCTCTAACGGATCTTTATCCTCGCGCAATCCTTTAAATGAAGCCTGCCGCAACTTGCCGTCCCGGCTAATCTCGGCAAACTCCACTTCACACACCAATTCCGGTACCAGCCAGCTTGGCTTGGCACCCAGTCTGCGAGGCCTAAACTTGGACGGCTCATCCACATCAGGCTCCACATCAAAAGGACAAACCTTTGTCTCCAGTGGCTTGAACCGTTTCAGCAAATCCTTTTGCATCCCCTCGTTAAAGCCTGTTCCTACCTTTCCGATATAGCGTAGTACGTTTGAATCATCGTAAACCCCGACTGCCAGTGCCGAGAAAAACTTACCCGAATCTTCGTTCCTTGTGTAACCGGCAATCACCACCTCCTGCCGCAATTTCGCTTTGACCTTTAACCATTCTCTGGAACGGACGTCACCTGTATACACACTTTCCGCCCGCTTGGCAATGATGCCTTCAAGTTTCATCCGCTTGGCGGTTTCGTAGAAAGCAACGCCATCCGCATCAAAGAAATGACTCAACCTGAGAGTGCCATCTTCCGTTGGTAGTACCGCTTTTAAAATCGCCCTTCTCTCCGATAAAGTATATTCAGTCAGCAGCTTACCCTGAAACCATAAAATATCAAACACGTAAAACACCAGGTTCAAACCCTTCTCGCTCCGCCAGTTCTGCAAAGCTCCGAAATTTGGCGAACCAATCTCATCCAAAACTACAATCTCCCCGTCCAGTACCACATCCAGTCCCCATTTGGCCAAAACGGCATTTATCGGAGAAAAATGATCGTACACCAGATTGTTCCTGGAAACCAGTTCGGCATTCCCAGCCTGGACAAATGCCAGTGCACGGTAACCATCCCACTTGATCTCATAGACCCAACCATCGTCATGAAAGGGCTTATCTACCTGCGTAGCCTTCATCGCCTTTATATTCCGGGGCATATCCGCTTCCGGTGCAGCCTCCAACAAAGCCTGGACTTCAGGAGCTACCCCATTTGCCGCTTCATGATCAACCTTCCGCCCGGCTGCTTTTGATGACTTGCCACCTTTCTTACTTTTACCCTTACTCTTCGGTCCGACAATCGCTATTTTATCTTCAATCGCCCCGGCACCGTCACCCAGTTCAATCCATACCGGCGCATGATCACTCGACTTTTCCCAGCCACGAACCTCTTTGTCCACCCCAGCTGAAACGAGCCTGGCAGTCAGGTCGGGATTTAACAGGAAATGGTCTAAACGCAATCCGGCATCCCTTTCATAAGCCTTGCGCAAGTAATCCCAAAAGGTATAGATACGCTCGCCCGGATATAATGCCCGGATCGCATCTGTCCAGCCCTGGTCGACCAATTCTGCATATGCTTCCCTGATCTCCTCCCGGAATAAAGCATTGTCTTTATACTTTTCAGGCTTATAGGTATCCAGTTCGGTAGGCATCACATTATAGTCCCCGGCGAGCATCACAGGCAGTCCGGTATCCAAAAGCGTTCGCCCATGCTCCGCCAGGCGTTTAAACCAGCGCAATTTGTAATCAAACTTAGGCCCTGGATATGGATTGCCATTCGGCAGGTACAAGCAGCCGATCACCATGCCGAAGGTAAATCCTTCAATGTACCTGCTGTGCGTGAAGGACTCATCTTCCCCTGGCAAATCAGTTCTCAATTCCCTGATCTCCTCCTTAGATAAGATCGCCACGCCGTTCCAGCTTTTCTCTCCCTTCCAGATTGCATGATAACCCGCATCAGCAATCGCCTTTTCCGGGAAACGACTGGTCTCACATTTCAGTTCCTGCAAGCATACCACATCCGGCTGCGCTTCACCCAGCCAGCGCAAAAGTACTGGCAGGCGTCCGTTAATCCCGTTGATGTTGTAAGTAGCAATTTTCATAAAATGTGGGCAGATGAAAAAGCCCCTTGCGGGGCTCCTGTTATTTTACTTTCTTTTCAATGTCTTTTCGCTGATTCGAACCGCCCTTCTTGGCGTCCTTAATATCAGATGATTTTACATCCATTTTATCAGCTTCGTACTTGATTTCATGTGGCTGATTCGATACCGAATTGCGTTCCACTTTACTTCCTCTAGGCATAATTTTCTGTTTTTAGGTAAATGTGCAGGAATAACAATTCGAAAGACCACTTGGTTTTTACCAATGAACAAAAGCAAAACCCAACCTGCGCTCAGACTGTTTATAGTATATTAATCCCGATGTAAATGGAACAAATGAATGTGGATGAATCATTGAAAGTAGACGTTGATTTTTCAGAAGAAGTTTTGCCTAAAAGCGCTAAAAAACTGCAACCCATGGTCTGGAAGGATGGTGACACGTTTTGCTGTTTATTAGGCTCCGATCCACAGTCAGGTATCTTTGGTCGTGGCGAAACACCACTTTTGGCCATTGTGGATTGGGACAGTCGCCTGACTACAAGACTGGCCGAAGCCAGCGAAGACGATGAGGTTGTCCAGTATGTAAAAGATGTGTATAAAGCTGACGATACCGAGGTATGGTAGCCAAAAAGAAACATACAACCAATAAAAGCAACATGCCAGAACATATAGAACCCATGCTCTGCACCCTGGTTAAAGAACCCATCGAAAGTGAGGAATACATTTACGAACTAAAATGGGACGGGTACCGGATCATCAGCCGTGTGGAAGGGAAAGCAGTACGCATGAACTCCAGAAGCGGGCTCGACTATACCAGCAAATACCCGCTGATTGCAGAAGCCCTTCAAAGTCTAGACCACGATGTGATCATCGACGGTGAGGTAGTCGTACTCAATGAAGAAGGAAAGCCTGATTTTGACACCTTGCAGCTCTACAACGGCAAACGTACACCCATCAGATACTGCGTGTTTGACTTGCTTTACCTGGATGGTAATAACTTAACGGAATTGCCGCTCTACCAGCGTAAGGAACTGCTGGATACCCTGATCAAAGAAAACGACATCTTCCTGTTCAGTGAAAGCTTTGATGACGGCGAAGCCTTATACCAAAAGGTACTGGAAGACAACCTCGAAGGTATCGTTGCTAAAAAGAAAGACAGCAGTTATCAGCCCGGAGCAAGGGGCTATGACTGGCTTAAAGTACCAACAAGAAAACGCCAGGAATTCGTGATCGGCGGCTGGGCAGAGTCCGATAAATCACGCTCCTTCAAATCCTTGCTCTTCGGTGCCTATGAAAATGGCAAGCTCCAATGGATCGGCAGGTCAGGGGGAGGATACAAACAAACCGAAATGCCCGCCATTCTCAAACAGCTTCAGGCAATTGAAACCGAGAAATCACCCTTCGCCAACAAGGTACTGGATACCAAAGGCGCCAAAACCCATTATACTAAACCAATATTGGTCGCCAACTTCGAATTCGCCACCTGGACAAAATCCGGCCGGATAAGAAAGCCAGCCACCTTCCTGGGCTTTAGAAAAGACAAAGGCCCGAAGGATGTCGTCCGGGAAATACCTAAAGACACCAGAGCCGTAGAAAAAGTCATTGAAAAAGAAATAAACAAGCAGCAACATGATCAAGCTGAAACCAGAGACCAAACTGAGCATGATGATCCTGTGGAACAAGATGCCTCAACCCAAAAAGCCGAGCTCGAAAAGTATCGGCAAAAGCGATCTTTTGATCAGACACCTGAGCCGCAAGGCGGCAAAGCTGACAACGAAAAGCTAACTTTTGTCGTCCAGAAACACGATGCCTCTCACCTGCACTATGACTTTAGGCTCGAAGTCAGAGGCGTTTTAAAATCCTGGGCGGTACCCAAAGGTCCTTCGATGAACCCGGAAGACCACCGTCTGGCTATGGAAGTAGAAGACCATCCTTACGATTACAAAGACTTTGAAGGCATCATCCCCCAGGGGCAATATGGTGGGGGAACAGTTTTGGTCTGGGACAATGGCACTTATGAGCCTGCTGAACCCATCGAAGGAAAAAAAGCACAGGAAAAATGGCTGCTGGCAAATTACCATAAAAACAAGCTCAGCATCATGCTGCATGGTAAAAAGCTCAAAGGAAAATTCAACCTGATCAAAACATTCGGCAAAGGAGAAAATGCCTGGTTGCTGACCAAAGCCAAAGACGAAGAAGCACTGGAAACCGACATCACCAAAAAAGACCAGTCCGTAATCTCCGGATTCACCATATTAGAAGTCGCTATGAACAGCCACTCCCAAGTCTGGGAAAGTAACAGGGAACCAGAAGAAGAAACATCTAAAATTGATGAGGAAGAAGCGCAGCTAGATGCCGAAGTAAATGGCCCCGATGCACTAGACGAAGAGCAGGAAAATCAAGCAGAAGAACAAGATCAATCTGAGAATGCAACCGTCAAACACAGCACCGTAGGAGAACTCTTTCCAAAATCCGAAAACAAACGTTCAACCAGATCCAAGCTAAGCTCAGAAAGCAACTGGAACAAAATCTTTGAAGAGAAAATTAAATCTGAAGGCGCTATCCCTGTAGACAAGGAAACCATTCAGCTAACCAATATTGAAAAGAAGCTATGGAAGAATACCAACAAAGCCAACCTGATTGCCTATTACAACAGCGTAGCAGATTACATCCTGCCGCATTTGAAAGACCGACCGCTATCGCAGCACATTAAGAACATCAATGCTGGAGCACCGGGTTTTTACATCAAGGATATGGAGGGTTTTCAGCCTGACTTTTTGGACATCCATCGCACCAAAAGAAAGCACAAAGTAAAAGGCAAAGCTGACATCATTGATTATGCCGTCTGTAACAACCTGCCCTCCTTGCTTTGGCTGGTCAACCTGGGCAACATTGACATGAACCCATGGAACTCTACCACCAAAAACCCCGAGGAGCCTGATTTCATTGCCATTGATCTCGACCCTTCTGACGAGGATTTTAAAAAAGCCGTTAAGACAGCATTAGCAGCCAAAGACTACTTCGACGAAAACAAGCTCACTACTTTCATTAAAACATCCGGCAAAACAGGCATCCATATTTTCATCCCCTGCACAGGTTTCAGTTATCCTAAGGCAAGAACCTTAGCCGAACACATCTGCGGGGAAATTCATAAAAAGGTACCGATGTTCACCACGGTAGAAGTATCCACAGCCAAAAGAGGCAATAAACTGTTCGTGGATTTCTCTCAAAATGACCAGGCCGATACCCTGGCTGCAGCTTACAGTGTACGTCCAGCCAAACAACCGAATGTCTCTGCACCAATTGAATGGGAGGAGCTCGACCTCAAACTCAAACCTAACGACTTCCATATTAGTAACGTGCCAGCCAGACTCGAAAGCAAAGGTGAGCTTTGGAAAGACCTGCACAAAAGCTCAATCAAGACCGCCAATTCAAAAATCCTGATGACACTAGTCGATCAATAGCCGCCGTATAGTAACGTAGCTGAACATAGTGTAATAATAGAGATGTTATTCAAACACCGTCCGGGACACCTGAGGACCGTAGATCCTTAGTTCGGAGACCCTAAATCGTCAGATAGCAGCCCCACCAATGATAGGATTTTTAGGGGCGTAGGTTTGAGCTGTAAAGCCATTACTTGTTAGCAATAACTTACAAAAAATCTCTTCTTGATAAGCATTTTGTCTTGCACAATCAGAGAGGAGAAGAAAGATTCGGGCGATTGTTACCCTTGGATGACGGAATATCTGGTCAGCCGTTGCAGGATGAACTTACAGGGAGAATCAGAGGTGACAATTACCCGATGACTTTTATGAAGCGGTATCTGGAGATAATCACCCGGTACCAAATGGTAAGCCTCCGCTTCCACCTGAATGTCACAAGTCCCTTCCAGTATCAAAAAACGCTCAAATTCATGGTCATGTATTTTTGCAGTTCTGCAAATATTATAGCCCTAAACTTAGCGGAAATTGATCAGAGCAAAGTCCCCGACACTACGCTCTTTTCCTCAACACAAGACTTCCCATGATCCCGGCCAGGACAGAAGCAATGAGGATCCCATATTTGGCCTGATCCACGAATTCCGGATCTTTAAAGGCAAGTCCACTGATAAAAAGCGACATGGTGAAGCCAATCCCGCCAAGCAAAGCAACTCCAAAAATATGCCTCCAATTGGCGCCCTCAGGTAGCGCGCCGATGCCGGTCCTGACCATCAGCCAGGTGAAGAATAAGATACCTGCAAACTTACCCACAACAAGACCTGCGGTGACGCCGATTGAAACTGGATTGATGATGGAACTGAGGAAGTCGGCACCGATCACGATTCCGGAATTGGCCAGGGCAAATAAAGGCATGATGCCGAAGGCCACCCAAGGATGCAAGGCATGCTCGATCTTCTGTAAGGGAGTTTCTGCAGCCATACTCAGGTTCTTTACGTGCTGGATAGTCTGATGTTGTTGTGGGGTAGTCAGGGTGCTGTTGCTGGGAATCTCCTGTTCAAACTCGTAGGTCAGCTTTTTAAGGTTGCTAGAGTAGATGACCTCATCGATTTTGGTCACAGCAGGAATGGTGAACGCTACCAATACTCCCGCTATAGTAGCATGAACACCCGACAATAGAAAGCCAATCCAAACGCCAATTCCGATGATCAGGTAAAACGCACTGCTTCTTATACCAAGCCTATTCCCTGCGATCAAAACGACAAGAAAAACCCCTGCTATACCCAACGCACTGAAGTCAACTCCTGAAGTATAGAAAAATGCAATGACCAGTACAGCACCGAGATCATCTGCTACGGCAAGGGCCGAGAGGAAGACTTTGACAGAAGTAGGCACATGCTTACCAGCCATCGACAAAAGCGCCAGCGCGAAAGCAATGTCGGTAGCCATGGGAATTCCCCAGCCATGATCTGCATCAGAACCTTTGTTGATCGCAAAATAGATCAGCGCAGGTACGATCATGCCTCCCAGAGCAGCACTCATAGGTAATATTGCCTTTCTGAAAGAGGAAAGTTCCCCATCCATAAATTCCCTTTTGAGCTCCAGACCGATGACGAAGAAAAATATAGCCATGAGCCCGTCATTGATCCAGATGTGCAGGGGATGTTTCAGTACATAAGTATCAAAGCCAATAGAAAAATCAATTTCCCAGATGTGGTGATATAGCTCATCCCAGCCGGAGTTTGCCCAGATGATGGCAATGATCACACTAAATAAAAGCACAATACCGCTGGTATATTCCAAATGGATAAACCGGCTTACCGGAGCTATTATTTTTTCAATTGGGGATTTTTTGGTCATGATTTAAAGTTTGATCTGTTTCACAAATTTAGGAGAAACGCCAGCATTACCATTGTTCTGTATTGGGAATCCCAACGGCATCGGCCTTAAATACAGGATCTTTTCCTGCTTTTTTCTGGCTTTCATAATCTTTGAAAACCTTTAGTGCAGGTTTTCTCAGTAATAGTATGGCAATCACGTTCAGCCAGGCCATCATTCCGACGCCAATGTCACCAAGCGTCCAGGCCGCTTCAGCGGTCTTCACCGATCCGTAAAAAGTAGCTGCGAGTATCAGCACCCTCAACGCATTCAACAACCATCTGTTTTCCTTTTTAAAAAGGTAGCTCAGGTTGGTTTCGGCAATATAGTAATAAGCCATGATGGTGGTGAATGCAAAAAAGAGCAACGATACTGCAACAAATCCTGCACCTAGGGCGGGGAAATGAGCCGCGATGGCCAGCTGTGTATATTCAGCACCTATTTTGGCACCCGGAATATTTTCCAGGAGAAAGCCACCAGCAGGGTTCGCTACATTGTATTTACCGGTAAAAAGGATCATAAATGCAGTAGCCGTGCAAACGAAAAGCGTATCTACATAGACAGAAAAAGCCTGAACTAAGCCCTGTTTTGCCGGGTGACTCACCTCGGCGGCTGCCGCTGCATGCGGAGCTGTGCCCTGACCTGCTTCATTGGAATAAATTCCACGCTTAACACCCCAGGCCACTGCCATTCCAAAAATTCCGGCAAAGGCGGGTTCCAGGTCGAAAGCCGATCTTATGATGAGTGAAAAGACCGATGGGACCTGGTTGAAGTTAAGTGCGATGATCACCAATGCCATCAGGATATACCCCCCAGCCATAAAAGGAACGACAATTTCAGCGACCTTACCTATCCGTTTTACGCCCCCAAAAATGATCAGGGCCAGCAATAGGGCTACACCTGCACCAGTATAGGCAACCGGAACATTAAAAGCGTTTTGCATGCTCAGGGCAATACTGTTGCTTTGCACTCCGGGAAGAAATAGGGCTGTGCTTAATACCGTCGCCACGGCGAATAATACCGCATACCATTTCATACCTAAGCCTTTCTCAATATAATAGGAAGGACCACCACGGTATTCGCCATTATTGACCTGTTTATAGACCTGACCCAATGTTGCTTCAATAAATGCAGATGCACTGCCCAGAAAAGCAATCAGCCACATCCAGAACACCGCACCCGGACCGCCCATGGCGATCGCGGTAGCTACCCCGGCAATATTTCCAGTACCGATACGTCCGGATATCGCGATTGCAAAAGCCTGAAATGAACTTACCCCTTTATCAGAGCTTTTTCCGTCAAATAATAAGCGGATCATTTCTTTGAGGTAACGCACCTGCAGGAAGCGTGTAACTACAGAAAAATAGATCCCTGCACCCATACAGAGTATAATTAAGGCGTTACTCCAGATCAAATCATTGACGGTAGTGATTATTTTTTCCATAAAGTGTGGTATTTTTTTGGTTTGGCCTAAAATACTTAAATTTTATAGTATGCATATTGTAATATCGCCGACATATCCTTAAAAACCGACGAAATGAACTAAAAAGCCCAATCAACACCGTTGATTGAGCTCAAAACTAAAAACGAGAGCTGAATATCTTAATTTTTATCCGGTTTACTGCCGGGATCCATCAATTCCATAAGCTTAATCCCCAGTAAACCATCCATTGCTGAAGCTCCATTAGGGCCGTTGCTGCCGATCAGGACATCAGGAATCAACTTGACCTTTCCTTTGGACAGTTCTTCGGTGATTTTATACCTGGTAAAGTTTTCTCCTCCCAGGGCTTTCACGGCGAGCTCATAAGCCTCAGCAGTTGATTTACCTACGGCCAGAATTTTACCTGCCTCTGCATCACCTGTCAATGAGATCATTTCAGCTTCTGCCGATGCACGTAGCTTTATAGCTTCAGAATCTGCCTGTGCCCTGGCTTTTGTCGCTTCGGCTTCTGCATGCGCCCGCATTTTAGTGGCTTCTGCTTCTGCACCTACTGCGAGCTTTACACCGGCAGCATCCCCTTCAGATTTTTTGACCGTTGCACTCGCCGTACGTTCGGCAATCTCCACGCTCTGCTGGGCTTTAACAATATCCTTTTGCATATCGGCAATTGCGGTTTCTTTTTCCATGCCCTGACGGGTTTCCTGTGCCTGTTTTTGGGTATTATAGGTTACCTTTTGCTCTTCAGCGATCTTGCGGTCGGTCAGTGTTTTCATCAGTGATTCGGGCGGAACGATATCACCGATCAGGGTGTCCACTGCATTTACATTGTACTCGTCAAGTACCCTGCGGATATGTTCCTTGGCCGACTCCTGACGCTCCTTACGCGTACTGAGGAAGGCGATTACGTCGCTGTCCTGCGCAGAATTGCGGAAGTAATTGCCAATTGTTGGCTCCAGCACCTGAGAAACCAGATTGACCATGTTTCCGAAACGGGCAATGACCTTCGGTGCTTCAGTGGTAGGCACATGGATGATCTGAGAAACATCGAGGTTGAAAGGAAAGCCATCTTTCGAGCGTACGGTAATCGTACACAGGTTCTTGTCCAGATTATGCGCCTCGCTACGCGCAGAAGCCCAATTTAAGACCAAGTTGGTGGTGGGTACGGGTTCCACTTTCATCACATATTTATTGATCGGATACTTGCCCGGGCCCAAGGGCTCCAGCCAAACCCCTTTGGAGCCTTTTGCAACAATATTGCCATGCTTAAAATCGGAGCCGGTCAGATCGTTTCCATCATCCCCGATGTAGGAGATCACCACACCTACGTAGCCAATGGCGATTTCGGTCATCGGGATCTGTTCTAATTGGATAGCCCAGGGGTTTAGGTTATAAGAACCCGCGAGAACTACCTGCGGCTGCAGACCACGGTTGCCTCCATGGTTAATAAACTCATCAAAGTCCTGGAAATTGTTGTGGCCTTCTACCAGTTTGCCAGCAATCTGGTCCCGCTCTATGGGTAGCCCATCCAAAGTGGTCACAATTCCGACCATACTTTCCTGGATCCTGACCATCTCTGTCACAGAGACTTGGAACAGCAGGGTATTGATCCGGTAGGAACCAGAGGTGATGTAGGACGTTTGCCTGCCACGCTGACCGCCGCTTTCCAGAAACTTCACCGCGTCCTGAAAGTTATCGCATTCTACCTTATGTCCCAGGATATTTCCTGTGGGTATTTCCGAGCCGTCTTTTGCCATGATCAGGCCGATCTTGCCTTCAGGAATAATGGTAAATTCTTCCATGGTCACAGCATACTGCCAGAACCACATCCCGAAATACAGGCCTGGAGCCAGGGTTTTTCCTTGAAATCCTGCCTCACCTTTAACGGCGATGATCCTGCCATCCGGCAATTCTTTGCCCGGACCATAAAGAACAAATTTCTTGGTCACCAGGCCTATCCTGTCTTCGGGCACCACGACCATCCCAAAGAAAAAACGTAAAATATATTTATTTAAAACTGCACACAACAGTGCCAACACTACCCACCAGTAATTTAAAATGAGCGCTTCCATAGCCGTTATTTTTTGAATTTTATAAGCCCGATAAACCATTTATCAGGCCTGATTTCGGCTCAAATTAAATGCTTAGTTTGATCATTTTCTAACAATTTCAAACATATATTTTTATCGATTTTAAGGCCTCAAAGGTGCTTCAGGAACGATTTTCATAAAAATACCACCTGAACTTGACATCTACCAAGATCGCCTTGCCGGGGCCAGTAAAATGCTGAAATTTGGCATCTATGATTTGGACTGCCCACTGTTTGTGAAATATCTGTAGAAACCCAGATTCTCAGCGTTCAGCAGGGGTCTTGAGCTCCCGGAAGTTTTCGTGTATTTGAGATAGCTGTAAAGATTCCATCTGACGCGTCAACTTGTGTGTTTTTTTCAGCCGTTTACATTAGCTAGGAGCCTATATCCAAAAGATGGGAATGTCACGATACTGGTATTTTGTCTCAAATTGGTAAAACACGATACATGTTACTGCCTAGCAACCCATTCACTTAGCCACTTTCATAAGCATGTATTAAGCGGCTCACCGGCGCCATTATCCTCTATCGCTGGCTTTCCCATAGTTTTACAAAATTCCAAACATACACCTTTCGCCAAAAGGAATTCGACTTTTCGCCTCAAATGTGGTATTTTAAGCGCTCTTAACGGTGCACCGCCCAGAGCGCCTTTTCATCCTTAAAGGAAGCTTGCCCAAATGCAAAAGCCAGGTAATAAGCAGGGCCCATGCCCCTGATACCAAAGAAACTGATGGCCAACCTTTCCTTCCAATGGGCAGACAGTCCGCCAGCGAAAGAAAAACATTGAAAACAACACCATTTCCAGCGTTAGCGGTTTAAGTATGCCGGAAACCAGGGCACCGCCGAGAAAGATCAGCAACACGCCAAGTAAAAGACGTTCGATCTGATCAGTTGAAGGAATGCAACTCCCTATGGTAGGTATGATCTTTCTCGGCATGCCTTAGCGTCAGCCCACAAATGAACACCGCAATAAATCCGTAACCATGTAAGGCCTCCGTCAATGCGTAAGCGCATAACATCAGCGAGATGGCAAGGAAACCATCGGTTGGTTTCAATAGCCGGTATTTTTCAGATATGTTAAAAACCAAATAACCTGCAAGCTTCCCGCACTCTCCAGTATTAAGATGATCGAAATGACTTTATTGAAAGCTAGGGAAGGGTGATAACAGCGAAACTACCTATATATTTTGTCTGTTAATATCTGAGGTTGGCAAACAGCAAGATCAACGCTCCGAAGATCACTAGAATTAATCCGTCCATTCTTGAACGCCCAGATCTGGGCAAATCCTCTCCTCAGATATAACGGTAGTGAGCTTCTGGGCAAATAAACAAAGCGTAACAACCGCGACTCCAACACCTATATCGCCGTGCCTGTATGTATCCATGCCACCGCGGTGTTCCTTTGCCAGATGATCATTAGCAGATGGTGAGTGGTTTTCGCATCCCCCTTCCTTCCCCATATAATTGCTTGTAGGAGTTACAAAACATCACCGCAGGATAGTTGCGTGAAATCGATGGAATTTATTATCAATGTTAGTACCCGTCGAATACGCAGATTATTAGAACGATTCGCTAAAATTTTTAAACTACAAAATAAAGCTAAGTTCTATAAAAGCCGGATCAATGAAAACAGACTCAATTGAGGTCTAAAATAAAACAATGAATTGCCATTCCAAACTCGGTGTTTATCATCGCCTTTTGCCTGTTGTCCGCTACTTATTCAATCTGGTAAACCTAGCTCTGGATCAAATCAAACAGTTCAATTTTATTAACTTGAACTGGGTGTATATCTGGGCAGTCACCATATTTGTACACTTCCTGGTTTACTTAATGGTGAGCAGCTTCACGGAATGCGCCCGAAATCAAGGCCTTTTTTGAGGGAGTAACGGCTGCTGCGAAAGAGACGACTGCTGGGCACTAATCGTAATGAGCAAAGATCGATCACTGGTGTCTACACGCTGATCATGGAAGTAATCGCCTTGATTTTGCTTTGGAAAACGAAGGGTTCCCAAAACATTAATCATTTTGGCAGGAGATGTAATTGAGTCTGGCTAAAAGTAATGCGTCGATCTTGGCACAAGTTTCGCTTACTAAACCTGTAACAGAATATAAACAGACTATGAAAAACCTCCATTTGATACTCACCATCTCAGCAGTTTTGCTCCTATCATCGTGTTATACTACTAGAACAGCCGGCAACAGCCGTAAGGTCCCGCCAGGACAGGCAAAAAAAGCTTCAGGGTCAAAATCTGCCAAGCCATATGCACCAGGTCAAAATAAGCATTGATATCATGGAAATCTTAATCTGCTTAAGATTTCCATGATTACCCCTATTTTTATAAGTTATGCTTGCGCTTTGTCATCCTTCATTTACCTTTTCGGAACGATTAGCTTATTCGCCGCCTCCACAGTGAACTTGCCGTCCACCAGCAATTGCAGCATGGCTTCATTCAGTTTAAACGGATCTGTCATGTAAACTAACGTATTGTTCTGGATAATGAATGTAGCAGGTATACCGGAGGTACCCGAAGGCTTGGTCCAGTTCCTATCGAAATCGCTAGTTCCCGCGGGGCCGCCCCCAAAGGCTACGGGATAAGTGATCAGGCCTTTGTTTTTAGCTAGAAATTCTCTTACCTTATCAATATCCTCCTCCCAAATGTTCTGCCCGACAAAGGTAATTTTATCCTTAAATTTCAAGCTCAACGCGTTTAAATGCGGCATCTGCGCGACACATGGTTTACACCAGGTCGCCCACAACTCCACGACATAAATCTTGTCTTTATCGAATTTGGTGATTGGGCCTCCTTGCAACCACTCTACCTTCGGATAAACCTCTACTGGTTCACCGACGTCCAGGTACGCGCGTTGTGCCTCACTGCTGAAGCTGATTAGTAAACCAAAGCAAAGCGTGCTGACAATTGTTTTTGCTAAATTCATAGTTTCTGTTTTTATCTTTTATTATAACTGGAAGCAAGTTTCAAAGCTTCGTAAGCATTGACGATACCGCCGCTGACGCAAACCTCGGAAAAGGGAATAGTAATTTTTTTTCCGTTCCGAACAACCTCTACCGGATGATTGACTTTGGTGACTGTTTTGATAATTATATCTTTCACCGCTCCTGCAGGCAATTTTGGGTAATGCGAACGGATTAATGCTGCCAGGCCTGCCACTACCGGTGCCGCCATACTGGTTCCACTCATCAATTTGTAAGCGGAATTCGGAACCGTAGAATAAAGGTCTACGCCAGGCGCAAATACATCTACACAGGCTTGTCCATAATTGGAAAAGGAAGCCACAAGGGTTTTATCATCGACCGAACCGCTTGCCCCAACCTGGATCCAAGCTCCTGCACTACCCTTTTCGTCTGCATAGTTCTTGCTTGGGTAATAGGTGCCTTCATGGTCAAGGTCAGTAGATTCGTTTCCCGCCGCATGGATCATCAATACATCTTTTTGCATTGCGTAGCGTACGGCCTCATCCACGAACTTTTTATCCGGAGAAAAAGCCTTTCCGAAACTCATATTAATCACCCTGGCTCCATGATCTACCGCATAGCGGATCGCGTTTCCGACGTCTTTGTCACGCTCATCTCCATTCGGAACGGCGCGAATATTCATAATTTTCACATGGTCTGCCACGCCGTCGATTCCGATACCATTGTTACGGGTAGCCCCAATTAAGCCAGAAACATGGCTTCCGTGATCTGCAGCCGGCCCCATCACATCTGAGGTGCCATAATCTCTCTGGGCCAAATCCATTATGCGGTCCCCTACCAATGATGGCCTTGGATCAAATGCGACATTCAAGGCATAATCCAGCTGCTCTCTGAAGTGAATAACAGCTGCATGTACTTCCGCTTTCATCGCGTTGAAATCGGGATTCTTATTCAGATCGGCAACTACGGTCGCTTTAACTCCATTTTGCAGTTCCGTTTCCGGCATATATCGTTTAAAGGTTTCAACCGTCACTTGCTCCGGGCCGATGGCCTGGATGATGGTATCCAGCACCAGCTTCATCGTGTTTAGGTACTGGTACGATTGCCGGGTCTTTTGCAAGGCGGCCTGATAAGCAGTAGCCTGTTGTTTTCCCTCGCGAAAAAGCCTCGTCAACTCCAGTGTTTCCTGATACACATTTCCATTTTTAGACCCCAGAAAACTCCAGCCCAAGACCTTCTTTTTTGACAAAAGCTGAGGCCGGAGATCGATATGGTTGGTATCTACCCCATTATCAATGACTGCAACCAGCACTTCTTTGCCTTTTTTTCCTTTCAGCAGTTCCGTATAAGCCCGGTTGGTAGAGATCCCAAAAAAGCCATCGGCCATCAAATCCAGGTGTTGCCAGTTTTGAGGTAGCGCAACGGAAGTTTGGGCAAAAATACTTAACGCAGAACATAATAGAGGCAGTGCCGCCCCTATTATACCAACTAGCTTTTTCATTTATTTAAGCAAAGCTTTAATGGAGGTTACGGGATCTTTATCCAAATTGATGTCCCGCGCCAGGATCTCGCCATTAGGTGAAATCAAATAGTTGACTGGCGTAGCACCAAAAAATAAATCATAACTGGTCTTTACTTTACTGTTTAACCGATCTTCATAATTTCCCAATTTCACCGGATCTTTAACATGAATAATATTTGGGCTGTTAAGGGCGATCTCTGAGAGGATGGATTGCCAATCGTTACGATCTGTGGCTTCGTAGTACACCAGCAACATCACCATGTTCTCTGCCTTTAGCTGTCTGCTGATCCGGTTCATCGCGAACGTAAAGGGCTCAAATGGGATAAAGTTTTTGGACCAGAAACATAAAAATACATTTTTACCTTTCAATCCGCTTAGCGATACAGGCTTTCCATCGACATCGTTTAGGGTAAAATCCGGGGCTATATTACCCGGAAGAAGCTTCTTGATAACGGACAGTCGTTCCGCGATGCGCTTTCCATCGGCATTATTGCGGACAGAGGGGGAAAACTTCAGGAATTCAGGCTCCACTTCCTTGGGATCTAAAAAGCCGTCTTTGCCACGCATCCAAACACTAAAGGCTACTTCGCTATTAGGATGGGAACGAATGAATGCTTTTTGAACTTCACGACGTTTAAGCTTTAAATCGAGCATTTTTGCATAAACTTCTTTCTGTTTTTCTTCATTACCTTCTTCTTTATATTGTGCCATCTGTTTGTCCAGTGCGCTTCCTTCGATCCCTATTGGAATGTAGTCATTCATTAAAGTGGTGAAATCTACCTGGGCAGGGCCGCCGGTTATTTTGGCAACGTTTAGGTCGCTATCACTGTTTATTGTAATTGTTGTTGGTTCCAGGTAAAACTCACGGAACTGCCAATTGCCATTAGGATCCACAGGCTTGAGAACCAAGCCACTATGGGCGGCTTCGGTAATGGTACCTTTGAACGAAAACTTACCTTCAACCAGCCGCGTAGAATCGCTGATGTTGGCCGTTTTAGAAGTGATGTTCAAGTACATCATGCCTTGCTGGTCTTTACCCAGTTGTCCGTTGACCGTGAATGGTTTTTGAGCAGTTGCGGATACAGCGGAGGCAAACAATAGCGTAGCCATCCCCGCTTTTGCAGAGAATTTTTTTAAGTTCATGTTGTTGATTATTTAATTAAGGATTGTTTATCATATCCGGGTTACCCGCCAGTATAAGCTGCGGTAGTCTTAAGGTAAACCGCTCTGGTTTTAAGGTGTACGTATTTTTGATGCTGGTGCCATCCTCGCCAAAGACGAGGTGCCGGTAGGTTTTACTGGAAAACAGGGGATCGACAGAAAGCCGGCGCATGTCGGGCCAGCGGTACCCTTCACCAGCAAACTCCCGGATCCGTTCCTCCAGTATAAAATTGAGAAGTTTAAGCGGATCAGCAGTGACCGTTGATGGAACACTGGCATCGGCACTGGGCATTCTGTTTTTTCGGAGCCATTCCAGGTCCTGTACCGCGCCGGCTGTATTGCCTGTTCTTGCCCGTACTTCTGCCCGCATTAAGATCATATCGGCGAGTTCCAAGCCTGTATGCGCATAAGTAAGGGCATATTTGCCATACAAACCAGGAGGAAGTGGCGTAAAATTACTGCGCATGTTGCTGTAAAAATTCAGCCTTAAATCTGAAGGTTTGTATAAATCCATTGTCTCTTTAGTCATCACAAGCCCCGTATTACTGAAGTCGCCGGATAAGATCGCCGTTTTATGAAGAATGGCCTCATTTAATAGTTGGGTGTTATTACCGGGGTTGTTTGGCCCAAATCTCCCGAATGGCTGAAAAACTCCCGTCGGCAGGAAGGCTTCGTTATAATCATATAAGCTTGTGGTGCTAGATGTAGTAGCAAGATCGGCAAATGCGGCGTCGAACTGAATCTTAGCCTCTTCATACTGTCCCATAAATAGGTATACCTTCCCTAGCATTCCCATGGCGGCTTGTCGGCTTACCCGGGTTTTAACCTCTACTTGTGTACTTAGGTCGGGAATGGCCACTTTGAGATCGCTCAGGATTTGCTGATATACCTCGGACACCGAGTTCCGCTTAAATCCCGTGTTGGAAATCTCTGCCGTTAAGATGATCGGCAGCCCCGGATCTGTGGCTGCGGAGGAAGCCAGATAGGGCTTTCCGTAGCAAGTGATCAATCCGAAGTACGACCAGGCCCGGTTGGCCAGAGCTTCAGCACGGATGTTTTTGCGCTGCGCTTCGGTGCCGTCGGCGATATGGAGGACTTCATTGATGACCTTATTACAGATGTAAATGTTCTTGAGCTCCACATCCAGCTGAGCAGAGCTGACAGTTGCATCATACAGCTGATCCATCCAGGCGAAGCCACGCTGAGTTAGCAGGGGAGCACTGGGAAATTGGACCGCCTCGGCAGCAAGTTCATCGCCCATGACCAGCCCCGGAAGTCCATAGTAATTAGCATAGAAACTAGTATGATTCATTAATCCATCATAATCTTTTACGGTGCTGGCTAGGACTTGTCCTTTGGGTACGATTTCCAGGAAACTCTTTTTACAGGACATGCTGAGGAGCAGCATTAGCATCACTAGGCATGTATATAGATATGTTTTCATTTGCTTAAATCTTTTGGGGTTAAAAAGTGACATTTGCGCTGATGGTGTACGAATGGCGGAAGGGTGGAATATTTCTGGCGCCGACATTGAGTCCGTTGTATTCAGGATCTATGTTCAGCTTGTTGTTTTTCCAGACCATGAAGTTGGTAGCCTGTACCGACAAACTTGCAGTTTTTATTTTAAGCCGCTGCAGCACTTGTGTAGGCAGGTTGTATGCCAGGGTGATGTCGCGGATTTTGGCATATGATGCACTCAACACATTGATGTTGCCGTAAGTATAATATTCTATTGCTCTGGCGCTTGCTTGCTGAAAACTACTGACGTAGGCAGGAACATTTGTAAATTGCTCATCGCCTGGCTTTCTCCACCGGTCCATAAAATCAGTAGTCAAATTTCCTAAAAAGCCAGTGGGTATTGTAGATATTCTTCCGGTATAAGTATCGTTAACATCTGCACGCATCACATTACCCAGGTTGAAGATGAGGTTTGCCGTTAAGGAAAACAGCTTGTAGCGAAAGGTATTACCGATTCCACCGCTGTAAGGAGGATTGACAGACCCTTCATAGATCAGATCTTCCCTCGAAATAGCATCTGGCTGCGCTGTGATGGTACCGTCAGCGAGCCGGACTTGAGGGTTGCCTTCTGCATTTAGGCCAGCAAAGGGGTAGGAGAACAATGGGCCCGTGCTGTAACCCGGCAAGTACAGGGAACCCGTGATAATAGAGCTCAAAGGAATCCTGGGATCCAAACCACTGTAGTTGACCAATTTGTTTTTATTATAGCCGATGTTGAAGCTGCTGGTCCAATTCAGGTTGCGGCTTTCTAAATTTCGGGTTTGCAGCGAAAGCTCAATCCCTTTATTACTGAGCTCGCCCAGGTTACCAAGTGCAGAGGTCCAGCCCGTGAAGCGGTTTAAGTCCATCTGGCCAAGCAGGTTGGTGGTTTTCCTGAAATACACATCTATTCCGCCACTGATCCTGGAATTGAACAGGCTGAAGTTGATGCCCAGGTTGGTGGTTTGTGTGGATTCCCAGCTGAGCCTGCCGTTTTTGGGGTTGATGATTTCCATATAGTTGCCAGCGAGAGGCTGCGACATGGATGGTACTATGATGCTCAATACATCCGCCTGGGTAGCCCCTGCCTTACCCGGAGAATTACCCGTAATGCCATAGGTAGCTTTCAGCGCTAGGTTATCCAGCCATGTCAGGGCGCTCATAAAGTTTTCTTTCCGAATGTTCCACAAGCCGCCAATGCTCCATACGGGTCTATTCTGCGCGGAAAAATCAACGCCAAACAAACTGCTTTTATCGGTCCGCCAACTCGCATCAAGGCTATATTTGCCATTCATGGTATAATTGAACAGCGCGAAGTATGAGGTGAAGCGCTTTTGTGTCTCAATAAATGCGGTTCCAAAATCAGCATAGCTAAAAGCGCCTGTGACCGTTCCCCGGTAAAAGGTTGGCGGCAATACCACATGGGTAAGTAAGTGCTCATCGTAACCGATTAAGGTATTGGTTGTGCTTGTTCCAAAGCTTTCTTGTGCTTCTTGCCCCAACTGCAGGTTCAGTTGATCGCGGTCGTGTCTGACCGACCGGGAGTAGATCAGTTGGTTCCGAAGGGTCCAGTTGCGTTCTTCATTATCAGACACCGTGTACCGGCCGCCGGTTGTGGGATACAAGTAGCTCGGTTTTATATCAGAACTTGGGGATATCGCGGAAGATACGATGACAGACCGCAGTTCGTAACTCTTGTGATCTAAATATACCTTGTTTTGTCCGGGTGCCTTTTGGAGCCCGTAACTTCCGTTGAAGCTCAATCCTTTGAACAGGTTAAGATTAATGGATCCAAGCAGGTTAATATGGGTGTTGTTCCTTTTGCTATAACCATAGTTCGACTCCATCAAGGGGGTATAATCCAAGTTGATACGGCTGCGACTGGACCAGTCGGCCAGCAACTCCGGTGAAAATCCGGTAAGGTAATTCATTGTAATTGGCCTACCCTGCACATCCTGAAAAAGTTGGTATGGCAGAAAGTTGTTGGAGATGCTGATGCCGGGGGTTTGTGAGGAAACACTATTGCCCAATGTGGTGTTAAGACTAAGTTTAAGTCGGCTACCGAGGCTAAAGCTTTGATTGAAGGACAAACGATAGTTTTTGTTGCTTTCATTGATCCGGTTGGAAATCACATCCACGAAGTTTGCGGAGCTATAAAAAGAGTACATATTGCTGCCTCCGGAAATGGAAACCGTATGGTTTTGGGTGGATGCGTTACGGTAGAAAAGGTCATATACCTGGTCGAGATTATTGATGGATGCCAGGCTGTCAAGCGCTTTGTTGGCCTCTGCTTCTGTAATGCGTTTTTCGAACTGGCCGTATAAGATCTGTTCATGAGGGGCAACTACAGAATAGTAGCCGAGGCTGCTGAGAGGATATTGTTGTGGATCGAAAGTCTCTTTGGCAGCCTGAATAAATTGCTGACTGTTCATCGCTTTGCCATACCTGTAATCTGGGCGACCCTGGTAATTTAAGAATCCAGAGTACGAAATATTGACCGTTCCGTTTTTAGTGCCCGATTTTGTTTTGATAACCACCACACCATTGGCAGCGCGGGCACCCCAGATTGCGGCGGCTGCGGCATCTTTTAAAACCGTGATGTCTTCAATGTCATCCGGGTTAAAGAGATTTAAATTGCTAATAGCTACACCGTCTACCACAAATAATGGATTGGTGTTGAGCTGGATGCTCGACTCCCCGCGGATGGTGCTTTTTTGCGAAGTATTGCCATTTCCGAGTTGATTATTTTCTTCCAGGCCTTTAAGTCCTGGACGGATCACCAGACCTGGTACAAGGCCTTCCAGGCGGGCCACGATGTCCATGGTACCAGCACGGTTTTTAAAAACCGCCATGTCCGGTTTGGAGAAGGAACCAGTGGCTCGCTCCTTTTTAATGTCTTGGTAACCTGTAGACACAACAGCAACCTCATTCAGCCGGCTGACGGCGGCACTTAGGTCGACGGTTATGCTCACCTTAGCCTTTACCTCTTTGGTTTCATAACCCATGTAAGAAATGATCAGGATTTCCTTTTCATCAACATTATCAAAGAAAAATGTTCCATCCACAGCAGTTCTGGTAGCCCTGTTGCTGCCTTTAAGTACAATGGTGGCACCAGCGAGCGGAAAACCGCCGCCACTAACCTGACCATGAACATTGATTTCCTTAAACAGGGCAGTAAGTTGATCCAGCAAGGCAAGTTCTTTACGCCGGACGACGACATTTCTATCCTGAATCGACCAGCTTAAATTCATATTTTTCAAAAGTTCATCAAGTGCCTCGGCAAGTGGGGTATTTTTGAAATTAACACTTGTTTTTTTTGCATCGTTTATCTCGTCCGAAGAGTAAAAGACGTTGTATCCGGTTTGTAATTTAATTTCCTTGAATACCTGTGCCAAGCTGACCTGCTGCTGACTGAAGGTAAGTTTTTGTCCGAAGGTTGACGCACTGACCTGCAAGAGTCCAGCCGTCAAAAGAACTATGATTAATTTCATAATCCGGAATAGGTTAAAAAGAGTTAAATTCATACTTTTGCTTAGTTTGAGTTGGTTTTTGAACGGTTCCTAAAATTGTTTAGCCGGTATTACCGGTTGGCTGACTCAAATGAATTCCGGATGGTGGTTCCAACACCGTCCGGCTTTTTTTAAGCAGCCTTCTCTTGCTTAAGTATGCTCGTGTAGTCGTTTTTTCATGTCTGGTGGTTTAGGTTGGTCAATGGGTTATTTATTTACGGTTATTTTATTGCCCTGAAGCTGAAAGGTAACAACTCCGGAAAGTTCAATGGTTTTTAAGAGGGAAGATACCTTATCATAACGAGAGATGGATCCGGTAAAATGTCGTTGTTTTAAGTCCTCGCTGGCATAACTCACTTGGGCACCGTACCAGCGGGAAACCTGGCGCATGATCACCTCCAGCGGGGCATTTTGGAAAGAGAAAGAACCGGTAGTCCAGGCCACGGCCAGACTCGGATCAACCTTGTTGACCACGATCTCAGATTCGTTATCAACCAACTGATATCCAGGCTCCAGCATGTAACGATGATTGATCTTCACTTTACCTTCGAGCAGAGTGGTTTTGATATCAGGCTCGTTTCCGTAGCTGTTTACATTAAAATGCGTACCTAGCACTTCCAGCTCTTGCCTGCCAGATTTGACAATAAAAGGGTGCTTTTTATCCTTCGAAATTTCGAAGTAAGCCTCGCCATTCAATTCAACTATCCTTTGCTTTTTGCCAAGGAATTTAGAGGGAAATCTTAAGCTGGATTGTGCGTTTAGCCATACCTTACTGCCATCGGCTAAGGTAACCTGATAAGTTTGCCGCTGTGCCGTGCTGGCGATGAGCTGACCATCAACTGCTTCAGCAGTAAGTGCAGCACCATCCGTGTAACTTAGCTGCCCGGATCCGACAATGAAACCCGCTTTACCAGCATTAAGCGGAATGACCTTTCCGTTCTCCAGGGTGAGCGTTGCCCCGTTTTGACCAGGATTAAGGTCTGACGCGTAATGCCCTTTAGTAAGCCCAGCCTGCAGACCACTGTTCTGCTTGATGTAAAACCATCCGGCGCCGAAGATCATCAGTGCGAACACCGCGGCGGCGACATAACGTAAAGGCTGTTGCAGGCGGATTTGGCGGCTGGGCGAGACAGGTTCTGCTGCAATTTTTGATTTTAGAGTTTGATACACGCGTGCCCACCGAGCTTCATCGAATGTTTTCTCTGGCTGCGCCAACTCCATCTCGTTTGCCATAAGTTGAAGAACTTGCTGATCTGCTGTGCCCTCGGCCAAAAGTGCGAATAATGCCCTAACCTCTGCCTTCGTGGCGGTACCATCGGAGTACTTTAAAAATAAATTTTCCTGATGTGTTAGGTTTGTCTGCATTTCGCTGCCTTTTCTAATAAGACAACGCTAAAGGCTTACCGTACTATCTGATTCTAAATTATTTTTTAGTGAGCATAAAATACAGGGCGAAGGAGAAAGTACCGGAGTTGTTTTCCATGAAAGACCTAATGAATTTTAAGGAACTGACCAGCTGGTTTTTAACAGTTTGCCTGGACAGCTTGAGTTTTTCGGCAATCTGCTCGTTACTGAGGCCTTCGTTTCGGCTTAGCTCAAAAATAATCCTGCGTTGTTCTGGCAGTTGTGCAACGGCTTGCCGGATTAGCGATGCACTTTCATTGACCTGCACAGTATTGCCAGTTTCCTCGCTAAGCTCTGAGGTTTTACTGGCAATATTCTCCATGAGCCTTAAGTTATTGGCGATCTTTTTTAAATGGTTTAGGGTGATGTTGCTGGCGGCGTTAAATAGATATGAAGTTGGATGCTGCACATTAGCAAGCAAATGTTTATGCTCCCAAAGGCGAAGGAAGGTATCCTGGATAATTTCTTCTGTAAGGCCTTCATCTTTGACCATTTTGTACACGTACGGTGAAAGCCTGCTCACATAGTGGTAATAGATCTGCTCGAAAGCCGATTCATCACCATTAGCGACTCTTGCAAAGAGTTCAGTTTCATTTTTTAGTTGAGTGGTTGACTTACCCATTGCCGATTGAAGACATTTCCTGTTCAACAAATGTAAAAAAAATAACGACTTTGCACATCAACTGCGGCTCAAGGGATCGAAATGGTATGCATTTGCTCTAAATATTTGGCCCTGGTATTTCAGAAACAAGTAGAGGAAGCATTGTCGATGATCGGAAAAGAGAGATTAGCTTCCCGGCAATTTACTCAACTCGTTGAAAATAGGCCTGGATATATGATTTTTTAGGCCTTAAAAGTTAGAACTATAAAGTTAACTCTGCATTACTCAGCGAATTCCCGATAAGGTCAAGAATTCCTCTCTCTTGTACCGAATCCTTCTCTTCGGAAAGAACAGTATACGTTAGGATGGCCAGTACTTTTTTCTCGGCCGAGACATTTGCCAAACGCCAGGTAATAAGGGTAATATGGTTACCACCATCGATATAGTCGTTATTGACTGGATTTGTTAACAGACATCCTTTTAAGGTTGTTGTGTAGGCTTGACCACCGGTCAGCAATGTTATGCCTTTATCGCCAGGTTCCGAATCAGGAGGGATTAATTCAATAATGTTAATTCTTAAGGTACTTTGTGACTTTGGATCAAAACAGGCCTGCTGGTCACCTTCTTCCATGAGATACTTCCAGTTTGATGGAAGGGAAATAAGCAGGTTTTTAAACTCGTGCTTAACTAGGGCATTTGGCTGTTTTCTGAATAAATTAAACATACGCGAATATTGTTTTTAATTGATGTGCATTCTGGATAGCAGATCTGTGGGTAAACAGGAAGTGACTGAAGCCAACACATCATCTATTTTAAGGAGTAGGGTTCTGGTTATTCATCCGTAAATGCACCATCGTGACCACTTGCCCTGGTCAGTTTTTTGCCGTCTTTGAATACCAGTTGCAAGCCATGTTCTTCTTCCCATTCACATTCACAGGAAATACCCAAATAGTAGCCATCCTCGTCCCAATGGATAATGATTTCTGATGGATAGACAAAATTCCAAATGTCCGTCATGGAGTCAATATCCAGCGGCACTGTATAGCCGGAGTTGAGGGTCTGCTGGTAATATTGATAGATCTTATGCGAATCTGCGATTCGATCACGGCTGTTCAAATTCATAAAGTGCTGCAAAACTTTGTCTGCTCCTTGCAAATATGGCTCATGATTGGCTTCGACAAAGAGAATTTTCAATTGCTTATTGTCAAAGTAGGGTATTTCATGGGGATCACTTTCGAGCCATTCCGCTTGATACGCTACAGACTTTAATTTTCCTACTATGCTTGATTCCATGATACCATAAACTGATTTGCAGCCAATTCAAATATAACTGCTTCAGTATGATATTCCAATACCGTCATCTTCCTTCCACATGTTTTGATCTAGGAAAATTTTTAACTTACCTTCCCCTCCGACGTTAGTATTATGGCACCTGAAAAATATCAAGATGACATTAAATAACCGTCAAACATTTACTTGTCACTTTGCTTTGAAAGTCTGTCTCATTGCCATTTTGCTTTCAGACAGAAGTTGGGCTATTCATCAAAGTATATCCCATGGGCAGATTGGATGATTAGCTGCTGTTAATTTATTTACTGACCTGGGAGTTTCACTAGTGCGTGCCCAGTACCGATTAATTCACACATTTGTTCCCGGCAAAGTTCCTTGTGATGCACGATGCTGAGGATAAAGGCTTTTAACTACTGTTCGTTCTGATGTTACTCGTCGTCTTATGATACTTTTCCTCTTTGTTATTTTTTGTATGCGAAGATCAAACCTGCCCTGTCTCGGTCAAGGGTATACAAAGCTCCATAGATTCCGCCCTTGACTGACACCGGGCTGCCTGGTTTGTGAATCCTACTTAAAAAATAACGATTATGGAAAAGTACAAGATCATGGTTGTTAAGTGCACCTTCGTTATCCTGTTCGCATTTAATCGTCCAGTCTTAGCCCGAGGGGTCATTAAGTATGATAAAAGTATTAGCACCGTAATTATATGGAAATAACGGATAAATTTCTCACCCCTCGCATCAGAGGAGTTGAATTCTCCAACCACTGGATCATAGAACCTTGCCCCGTAGTCGTAGTACCTACTTAACTATCCTTCATTTTATTACGTATTGAGCTAGAACATCGCTACCGAATCTTTATTAGTTTTCTCCTCGAATTCTAGATTATCGCTCAGAAGACAAAAATTATGAAATCGATTTAGGGGAAAAAACTTCTGAGAAATTTATATTGTGCTTAGGAGATTCGTCTTCTCGAAAAAATATTTTGCTGCAGCGCTCTTGCTGCTATTTTGGGATAACAAGTCCAATAAATAGAGAGTCGAATATAGCAGATGTCTAATACCTCACCACCCACGACCATCAAATCGACGCTTCCACCAAACCAAACTCATCCTAGCCACAACTCCTAAACCATAATTCATACCTCAGGTGGTAAAGAATTAAACCTTGTAAACTCTAAATACGGTGCCTTAACAAACTGTATACAGATACGGTTAATTCCTTTACAGAATCTCAATGTTAAAGACATAATCACAGAATCTATAGCGATATGAACACGATCCCAAAAGGCACCTTACGCCTTTTAAAACGCCTTAAAATGAGACTGCTGGCCAGTTTTGAATCTCATAAAGTGACCGCTATGGATCCGAATAAGTGGTTAACATGTTTGCACACTGAACGGGCAATATTGGTTTATTCCCCAATTAAAGACGTTAATTGAAGAGGGGATACAGTTTTACTGTACTCCGCTTTCTTCTTGCTTTTCATATGCGGGAACGGTCAGGCTCCTCGTGAAGCCTGGCGAGCCAGCCACCATGATAAGGATACTGCCGTTGGTTTCATCCACCGAATCTATATAAAGCTGACCTTTCCTACCGAAGCCGAACTGCATTTTCGATGAGGATGCAGACCAGTAGAACGGTGGAACGCCCCTCATTGAAAAGTCATGCCTGGCCCTGAAATAGCCTTTCTTCAGGCCGCCTTCTATCGTATCTGTCTTTAATGCAGTGCCGCCTCTGTATAATGTTGCAGTGATATGCTTTTCGTCAGGCAGTTCCAGTTCGATATGTGTAGCCTTCGCCAGTTCCAGAGAATCCTTGCCCTTGGAATTCTTAAAGTAATACCACACCAACGTTGAGACTACCGTGTCCTCTTGCAGCCTCCCCTTGCTTGTACGATTGAATCTGACAGGATACTTTCCTATTTTCATCGGTGCCTGCAAGGAAACGAGATCCGCCCTCTTGGGTGTCTTGAGGCTTGCGCAGGAGACAAGAAGCCCGGCGAAGACAGCAGCAAAAACGCCAGGCATTCTATTGTAGATTGTTGTCATAATTTCTTTTGTGCTTGCAGTTGTAAAGACTATAAGATTCTGTTATTTTATTACAAAGTGGCTGATTGAAGTTATAAAAAAATAACAGACCCACAGAAATCTAGCCTGCCACCTTTAAGTTTTCTTTTAATTTATGTTATAAAACAGCACCAACTGATTACCTAAGTTAACCAAACAGTGTTAAACCCGGATTAGTTCCGCTTCGTGGTTTCATTTTTTCAACTTGTGTGATGGGTACATATTCCTGATATAAAAGATACCGTCAAATTTGGATTGCCAATTCATCTTTAAATTTCCATGGCCCAATGCACGCATATAAAAACTTTCTGAGGCCAGGTCTGGTCTGCTTTTAAGGTCTAGAAATGCATATTTCAATACATCTGGCATCCAGCTTTCAAAAGCCGCAGAAAGGGGCTTAGTAATTTTTTTTGATGTGAATGTACCATGTTCGCCCTCTTTTGAGGTAAAACCTAGGATATAACTATCCCCATTTTTTGAATTCCGGTTAACCAAACTGCCCATCGGATAAAATGGGCCATTACTGATTGCGTAGGCTTGCTTACAAATATGAGAATTCGCTGCCCAAATGATCATCTTTTCGTTCCTGAATTTATGCGCTAACAGCCAGAGGACGTTTTCCGACATTATACTATCTCTAAGCGAATTGAACTCGCTTTTATTTAAATTTGATATTTGTATATGGGTTGCCTTTATATTTTTTAGCACTTGCAGATCAAAGTTTGAGGAGTCAGGTTTGGAGTGCGCAAGCAGGGTATCTATCTTTTCCCTGAGATTGTTGATCATGGAAGTGTACTGCGCTGAAGGGTTTAGCAATTGCTGTCTGCTTTTATATAATGATGACATGAGCGTGTCGAGCGAATTGAAAAATTCGGCGTTGAGCAGATAGGTTATATCTTTGTCGAATAAGCCAGGTTTTAAGGAAGTCTTTAAAAAATTTGTTAGCTTATTACTTCCGTAAATTCCATAAAATTGGTTGTCAAACCCAGTAATCCTAAGGGGGCTTCCTGTAGCATAGGTACTGGGTATGTATCATTAAATAGGTAGTTGCATTCTTCAGTTTGACTCCATATATTATTTATCCCCTGCGCAATTCTCTTGTAGGTAGCAACGTTGTTCGTCAGATTTGCTGATCCGTAATTGTTGAGCGTGAAGAAATCTGCTTCAAATGCCAGCACATCGAAACCTTTTACTTCGTGCAAATATTTTATCAGTCTTGATTTGGCGGCGAAGGTAGCACCGTCTCCATGACATTGTTCGCCAAGCATAACAACCCTAGCGTTTCCGACTGCTGCCCCAATTGCTGCTAAATCATCGAAGCCTGTCTCTTGCGGATCTATCGATTTGATTGTATGCTGATTGTCTTTTGCATGTTTCTTTATTGCCTTATCAGATGGGGCTGTTAACATCAACAAAACCGGAAATAAGAGAAGTAAATTTTTCATAAGTTAATTTTGTATATCTGATCTTTTATCTTGTATCTTTTTTTCACCGGAACACCAAAATATGCAATAAATTTCATAAAAAGGGAGTGATTCGCTGAGCAGGTGGGGATTTCGGCCACAGTATGTCTTGTCGAAATGGCTTGTCACTAACCAGAGATGAATTTAACGGCTCAATCTTACTGGTCAAGCCTATCACATATCCCTTATCACCATATCCATAATTCAATTTAGCCAGTTTCTCCACTCATTCATGTGCAATGCCTCCCGAGGTTTGCTCCGAGTCGGAAAGAAATTATAGGGCTTCAACGTTGTTATTTCCGAATATTTCTTCATCAGTGTTGAGATAAGATATTGTTTTACCGGCTGTAGGTCTGTATTTGATAGGTAACAGCTGTAGTTAGGTGTATTCTCCTTATTTATTTTGTATTTTGCATAGGACATTACCTTTTCAGCATATTTTTCATTAGAAACGGCGCCATATGTAGCCTAAACCATGCCGCCCATGGTATCCAGCAGAAATTCGAGTTGTGAACTACCCAAAAAAGCGTTTGGCAAAGACTTTACAGAAATAATGCGTAGAATCATTAAGGGTGGGGCAGCCAAATTGAAAAAGATTATAAAGGTGCCTATTTTTACTCTAAAGATGGTTACATTTACGTATGGGATGGACTGGAATATAATCAGACTGCCGGCATCACAGCTCCTGAAAGACGCATCTAAATCTCTGATCCCGTGAGAAATAATGGAACTCAAATATTTGAAATCGCCATGGGTCATGAGCTTGTTCATTCCTATGACAGAATGAGATTTGGATCGGCTTACAACAGCAGCTATTCAGAAAACGCAGCATACAAATATTCTTACAATACGGCGGTCAACTATAGCGTACGCAGTTCTTATTCAAGCTTTTTTAAATCGGCGTTGAAAACATACAGCGCTTCCTCAGCCCCATATAATTATAAACTCATCCCTGGATTCTCAAAGCAATAACATGGCAAGATTTATTTTTTTTATCCTAATAACGGCCTTCGCTTGGGAGCCTCTCCTCCCATTCAGCCAGCAAGCTTCAAAAAAGGTGAAGATGACGTATCAAATCGTTAAGTTTTCGAAACCACCAAACACTTTGGCAGAATTATCCTTTATAATAAAAAATAACACCGATGATACCGTGTATATTTCGAACCGTAACGTTAAAATTGAAGTACGCAAACAAGGAGTCTTGTTAACGAATCATTCGCCATCTCAAGCTTTTCCTCCGCTGGCCACCCAAGCTGATCAGAAAAAAGATAAACACGAAATCACCACGCAAAAACGATTGAACAACCTCAAACTACAGTTTGCAAGAAAATTGATCGAGAAGAATTTTGCCAACAAAAAGAAACCATTCGATAGCGCATGGCTTACCGAACAGATCGTTGACAATTGCTTGATTATTTTCCCACAGCAGTCTATTCCTTACCAACAATATTTTTGGAATAAATCACTGGACAAGAATAGCACTATTAGTGGATGCGTCGAGGACAGCAAAGTATTTCTGGAGTTTAATGATATGAACAATCAATTACAACGATTATACTATCATTAATATTTAGAGATCGTTGAACATTCATAGGCGCGGCCAATAACAACGTGTTATTGGCCGCGATCAGGTGAGTAGTCAACGGTTTGTCATTCAACAAGGGTTGCCGTCCCTGGTTTGTCATTCCTGGTTGTTTGTCCTTTAGAGCACACCGAAGAATCTGTTAGTTGGACTGCTTGACGTTCTTTCTGAGGAAATGGTATTAAAAATAAAACCCCTAATTGGGTTGAACAGTTTGAAAGGAAATATGGTGTCAATGTTAGTCTGCTCATTCGGGGCCAAACTGGCCAGCGCTCTTACTGCTATTTTAGGATAGCAAGTCTAATCCATAGATAGTCGAATATAGCAAATCTCAAGTATTCCAGCACTTCCTACCATCAATTTGACGCTTTCCCCAACCGACATTTAAAAGGCACCTAACATAACTGCTTCAGGATGATATTTCACTACAGTCATCTTACTTCTACGAGTTTTGACAAGCAAATTTTTAACTTATCTTCCCTCCCATTGAACTATTATGGCACCTGAAAATATAAAGATGATTTTAAACACCGTCAAACATTTATTTGAGGCTTGGCTTGAAAGCTTGTCTTATATCTCTTTTGTTTTTAGACAAAACTTTGGCTACTCATCGATGTATATCCCCATAGGCAGTTTGGATGATTAGCTGTTGCTATTTGTTTCAACTTTTCCTGACCCAGAGTTCCAATAGTTTTTACTCAGCGCCCGTTATACTGACACATTTGTTCCCGGTAAACTCCCTTGTGATGCACGATGCTGAGGAAAATGGCTTTTAAGGGCAGTTCGTTCTGATGTTACTCGTCGTCTCATGATACTTTTCCCCTTTGTTATTTTTTGTATGCGAAGATCAAACCTGCCCTGTTCCAGTCAAGGGTATACAAAGCTCCATTGATTCCGCCCTTGACCGAACCAGGTCTCCAGGTTTATGAATCCTGCATAAAAAATAACAATTATGGAAAAGTACAAAATCATGGAATGCCTCGAAAAATTAACGGTCAGCGAATACCGAATTGCCATTAAAGTCCTTCCCAAGCTCATTGGGAAATCCCAGAACACCTTTTGGAACTACGTACATGTCGATGCGGATTCCAAAATGGATCTGCCTTACACAGTAGTGGTCACGCTTGAAAAATTCTTTAAGCTCCAGCCAGGGGAACTAATCAATGAGCCTATAGAATCACCTGGCATCGACGAAGTCCTTGCGGATTACCGGCAACGGAACTAAGAATGAGCCAACCTTCCAGTGAAGTAAACCTTCTTCACTGGAGTTTTCTGGTAATTTATTTATCCAGGCTTTTAAGCGTCAATAGAGAACAAAGCTCCTTGTGTGAGGCTCAATTGGGCTGACTGAAGCTTAAATCCCGTCTTTATAAGTTGATACTTTTACAATATTCTGCCCTTCATAATGAATGCCCCGATAATTTACGGTAAATCATAGTCATTAAAGACGTCTATCTTTAAGTTGGATGATGTTCCGTTTGCTATTTATACAACAAAATCTGCACTATGATGTACACATTTGGTAATTTCGCTAACTTAGGCATTCAATCAAACCAAATATACGATGCGCTACTCCTTGATCATCTTCTCATTAGTTGTCCTTGCAAATTTCTCACTGTCCGCACAAGAGAAAAGTAGTTTAAAACCGATAAAGCTTAAACCAACTAACTCCGCGAACCAGGTCACCATTAGCGGACGCATCAGGATCCCTATTGCTACCGACAGGGGCATCGATTCCCTGGCCTTCCGTTATGAAGACATCGTCAGCAATCAGACGGTTATCATTCCCATAAAAAGAGACATGGAAGGCAATTTTAAAATAAAAGTTCCTTTCAATGTAGTGCAGGAGTTGGAGCTTACGCAAGCTGTTAAAAATCCTTCGGGATCAATAGACTTTGGGGCTACAGAATTGGATTTCCTGGTTGCTCCCGGACTGGATTTGCACATAGATTACCAATCCCTTGAGGACGTAAGCAAACGCAGCCTGAACTTTTCTGGCGCTGGAGGTTTACTAAATCAGCAACGTGGGGTTTATGAAGAGGCCTTTGAACGGGAATTTTATACCTTCATGGATTGGGAAGCTTTTAATGGTACGGTGCATAGTAAAATAACCGTAGACAGCTTATCTCGACTGAAACAACGGATAGCTACGCGGCTTGAAGAAGGGTTGGCTTTCAATAAACATTACTTTCTAGGCAACAAAATCACCCCAACTCTGCAAAAATATTTGAATGAGAGTTTAAGGTATGAGGCTGCAAATTATTACCTTCAGGCACTGCTCAAAACCAATACCATAGATCCGCAGGTAGACGTATTCTTCAAACAACATGGGGTTGTGATCAGTAACCCTAATGCTATGGGAATGGATCAATTTGAAAGGGTAATAGGTGCTTACCATTACTATTTGGAACGCCAAATGGTCAAGCCCAATACGGAAGTAACACTGACCTTTAAGCAAATCGCCGAATACATAATGAGCGGAGGGCCCGATTTTGATGAAGATGCAAGGGCCTCGGCCAAAAGGATTCTGGATACTGTGAATCGAATCACAGAAGCAGAGAATACGATATTTGCGAACAAGTATTTCCTTCCGCTCGCTAATAGATACCTGATGACCCATGAAAATAATCTTCCGGAATTTGATGCTATGCTACAAATAAAAGATCCCTTTATAAAGGATCTGTTGGCCTCCAGGATCTTGTATCGCAATTTAAAGCTCGGACAAGTAGACGTGGTGACCCCGAACCTAAAGAATTATAATGATAAAGTATCATCCATAGCACTGAAGAAACAATTTCAGGAAGACTATCAAAAAGCCTACGATCAACAATATTTAACTAAAATCCCTGCCGGAGCTAAACTTTATGCTAATACAGAGCTAGAGGGTGGGGATTTGATTAAAAAGCTTACAGAAAAATACCCTGGTAAGGCCATTTATATCGATGTATGGGCCACCTGGTGCGCTCCTTGCCTGGCGGAAATGCCAGCGGCAAAGAAACTACGCAAACAATTTGCGGGTAAGGATGTGGTCTTTGTTTATCTCTGCATGAGTTCTCCTTTAGAAAGTACCTGGAAAGCACGGATTGGTGAATACCAGATTGAAGGGGAGCATTTTAGGCTGTCGGAAGATCTGGCTGGGCCCTTCCGAAAGAAATTTGACATCGGTTTTATACCGAGGCAATTGCTGATTGATAAGACAGGTAGTGTGGTCAACGCTGATGCAAAAGGCCCCGGCGAAACCGATGCCGCCACTGAAATCCAGCAAGTGCTGTAGCCATCCTGTAGAATCTTAGACCAAAGATCTTTTACCTGAATTCCTTAAAAGTTGTCGTTGACACCCCCATTCCAGCTACGCAGGGGGTTGCAGAGCTGATAACGGTACCCTACCCTTTGTTATTCGAATGCCTTGTCTGTAGATAAATCTTTAGACTTAATATATCTGGCTTGAACTGTTTCTTTAGGAATAAATTTAGCATTCCGGAGCAGTAAAGCTATATTTCAGTATGTAAGAATTGAAAAGGTTTTAAAAGTCTTGGAACATAGCTGTGTTCGCTCGATATTTGGTTGTGCCTATCTTTGGCATGAGTTATATTTGCAATAATGAATCTACCATTACGCATTACTTTCGAAGGTCAGGATTATACTTACACTATCCTGAACAAGATCATTGATAAGGAAACTACAACAATTCTTGTCAGACTGAATGATCAGGAATTGACGTTGATTAAAAATAAGCATGGAGTATGGGATGCGCTGGAGCAATCCATAGGCAATAATCCGGGCTTAATAAATGCAATTGCCAGGAATATTGCGCTGCGGTTTCGTCTTTAACATTTAGCTCGATCGTGGTATGTCCTCATCGACTTTGTATGATAAATTAATTAACAAAAATTTGAAGATTTAGAACTTATTTAATAATTTTGCTCTTGAGAGCGTTAATTTAAAAAGCGGAACTGTCCTCCCGGACATTTGTTCCGCTTTTTTTATTGATCTGATTTGGTAATCATTGGGTGCTCTCTCGTTATTCTTGACAACATATACAACTAGTTTACTTTTACAATAATCTGGGGGCCGACGATCCTGCCAGAATAGTTAAAGGCGATAAATTAATGGCGATAGTGCTGGGTAGTAGCTGGGCTTTAGAGCAGCTTAAGCAATAATAATGACTGGTAAAGTGTCTGTAATGTTGATTCTAGATGCTGTCTTGGCTTACGTGACACGACGCTCGTGGGCTATATTACCATCAGGTTAACATAAACGTAACGAATAGGTAACGGCTCAAATTTAGGTTGATTTTGCAAATAATTGTGTGAGCGCGATGAAAACCTATTGGAGTCGTTTATGGAAGACAAAGCTAGAAGACTTAGAATCTTTTAGTCAGAGGTTCAACTCCGGCGCTGAGCACAAACTTCGGTAATACCGAAGTGAAGTCCTCAATACTCATATAAGGGATTTTTACAAGAAAGCTGGTCGAAGTCGGAAAATGCTTGAACTCCTGTGATCGATCATTTGATCATGACCAAACGTGGTTACTATTCATTTGGAGAAGAGGGGGCTCTTTTGAGCCCAATAATAGTTAGTTTCGCGACATATACTCGCACATTTAGAAATGGTATGGTAAGGCAGGACGAATGTAGTATCCCGACAACAGAGGTGAAAGCGGAGTTTCTGTAAAGTCAGCAAACGATCAGCGATATTCTAGAGGACTCGGAAAGGTGGGCGTAAAAAAGTTCGAGTCAACGGGAATGTCATAACATGCTTCCCCATCTAAAAACTCATCGAATTTCAGTACTTCGATAAACTCATGATCGGGCCGTACGACTTTAACAAAAATATAGTTGTCATTGAAATACTCAATCTGGTTACTAATCCGACCAGGGTAACGCTTTTGAATTGCACAATCTATGTACCGCTCATTACCAAGATCACTTGAAGACACAAATGACCTGTGGAGCCAGGGAATGATGTCAAAAACAAACAAAAACGCCATGCCCACCATTGACATTCCAATTGGTACGCTAATGTATGATGGAATTTTCCGGTTAGGGTCAGGGTTGAGCTTAAATGTCAGAACTGCAATTTTCAAAATATAACTACAAGTAAGAAATGCAACTGCCACAGCCATGGCAACAACAACCAATTGCCCAAGACCTATTTGACGTTTCAAGGTCAAGTCTGAGACCGAACCATAGCAGAGATAAAGAAAATAGGATATGCAAATTACTTGGATCACAATCAGCGTAATTCCTTCTTTTTTTGAAAAATCTGTCCTGTCACCTTCTAATGCCGGCTTGCCATATGCTCGCCAGACAACTAAAAAGGTGAGATAGATAAACGATATGATAATTAAAATCAAAATACCATCTGCTACCAGCTGGGATAGTGAAAAAAATCGGACAAAGGGTAAGCCGAGAGTGATAAGAGAAACGACTTGCCAGACTCCCCCGGTCAGCGTAGGCACAGCAAGCAGTAGCCCTAAATTTTCCCTAAGCCAATCGATCGTCAAAAATCTCTTGTAATTCATTTTGTTTAGCGTTAATCATTAAATATAAATTTTAGCTCGATGAAGTCAAATGCGATCTTCAATATAGTCCAAAACTTATCGGCTTAGAGCAACTGCACATAACGTCGCTCTAAGATATCAATTAAGAATATCTTTGCGCCGGCTTGGATATTTCGGCAAGTGCAGTTCTCTGTTAATTTCTCTGGTCGCCAAACTAATATAAGTGTTATTCTTTTCGTACTATAGCAAATTTCTTCTATATATGCTACCGAAATCGGTCAGAGGAGATGCTATATAGGCTTATTCTTCTTCAGGATAAATTGATAAAGCTGTAAACCTAACTTCGCTAGTATAGGACTCTCTTTTAAATCTTCCCAGCTAAAGCGACCATCCATTACCTGATCATACACGAACTTAGCCAGTCTATTCTTGTACTCGCCGCGCAAGGTCCCTCCTGTACCATCGGATCCAAACTGTCGAGTGGTTGTTTTACTTTTGCTAAACTTCCCTTTGAAAAAGTCCCCTAGTTTAAACGCTGTATGACTTTCTTCAAAACATTTTTCTATTTCTTCAGCCTGGCAGCCAACTTCACCCGCTAGCCAAGCCTTTAGCAATTTTGCAGGTAAAATATTTTCGATTTCTGGCATCTCCGTCTGAAAATAGACAAAATTCTCCGTTTGCTTTTTGATGTAAAACTCATGTTTATCTGCCTTTTCACTATCCGTATCGGCAATCACGAATACATTAGAATTGATAAAAAAGGTATTGATCTTATCTTCAATACTTAGGTTATCCGCCTGAGCCTGTGAACCGAAACCATAGTGAACGAGGTTACTACCTGCATATTCAATAAAACTATAGTTCAATCCCTCTGATAATAAACGAGGGGTAGCACCTGCTGATTTTTGATAAGCATGCAAAATGGCTTTGACATACAACCGGTCGGTTACCCCTTCTACCCAAATGCTGCAATTGCTCACCAAAACCGAGGTGTTCAGTACGCCAAGCAACTGTAAGGTCTGTGCTTCATTGCCGCTAAAACTCGTAATATTCGAGGCTCCGTTGTCACGGGTTGAAAAGACCATGACTTCCGTATCCGTGCCACTGAGCAAGGATTCTGAGAGAATGTGATTCGAATGTGTTGTGATAAAGAATCTCAACTCCTTGTCCTTAATTGCCTCATCATGGACGATTGCATTCATGAAAATATTCTGAAAGCCTGGGTGCAGGTGCAGTTCCGGCTCATCTATAAAAACCCAACTGCCTCGCTTTGCTGTAAAAATCGGAAGCATGAGGTTCATCACCGCTTGAATCCCGTCTCCAAGATCATGGACTGCGATGTCATGGGCAGAGTCGATGCTGACGTATACATGCTTATCATCCGATATACCTTCCATTGCAATGATATCTATTTCCTTCCCTTCAAAAAAGACCCTGCTGATGAATTGCTCAAAATCTGCAAAGTCTAGCCTGGCCTGCCTCCTGCCATTACGTGCCTTTGCAATCTTTTCATACATATCTTGCCCGGTTTCTATGGATAGCAAAGAATTATCAGTAAGCTGATGCTGAGTCATCAATGTATTTTTATACAAATTGGAATTCTTGTCGAATAAACGCCTTGCCCCACGTAAAGAGGGAATATAAATCATGGGTAACTGATAGCAAGGATCCAGGTAAAGATCCGGTAAAATACGAAGCAACTCAAGAAGCTCTTCCAATACGTCCAACAGTGCATCGTAGTTTTTGATTTTTCTGTTTCTATTGTTGAGATTCGGAAAACCAAAGTCTATACCTCTCTCCCCTGAAGGATTTGATACTGATGTGTAGATTTCTGGTGCCTCTCCATTTTTTCTTAAGATTTTATAAGCGAGATCAACAGCATAGTACATACCCAATCCAATTTCCTCAGGTTGACCTGTACCTACGGTATTGGAAACTAAGGCCCAGAGAACTCTTTCTAACGATTCCTTTAAAGCCTGGAGTGATAGCGAACCACTAGTATTTTTACTCATGAAGGATTGGATGAGCTGAAATTTCTCAGTTGGGTTAGTGGAGTGACGATAACCGAAAGCAATAAAGCCACTTGAATACATTTCTTTCGGTATTCTCGCGAATAACCGTTCCAATTGAGACTCTAACTTGTTAAGATCTTGTTCTGCATCAATTAACAGCTTAAAGGGCATATTGATCACCTGCCTCATGAAGCGGCTTTTACGGGAATTGTTGGCTCCCACAATGATGTTGAGACTACCTATTCCTTTTAGATATTTCGCATTCAGATCATCGACAACATATTCTGAGTCGCATCCTTTTTCACCTGCCAGGCGTAGAAATTTCATAATTAAGTAATTTAGATTAAATCATATTTATGTCTCTCCAACAAGGCAATGGCCTGGCCCAATTTATAGGGTTTAGACCGGTGCATAGCGATCACGTTTGCCAGATCTCGTTTAAAACCGTTGAGGTAAAAGATGACATCATCATCATTCACTACAAAACACCGTTCCGTAAACTTATTCCAGATAAGTAGGCAAGTACTTTCACCACAAGCTTTCGCTATGGAAATCAGGGTCTCGGTAGCAACTCTTGTTGCTGAGACAGTATAGTCGAAGACACTTCTTGAATATGACCCTGAGATATGGATAGCGATAATATCTAAAAGTATGAAGATAGCATCCTTGTTGGTAAAAGAATCCCATGACTTTGAATAACCGCTAATAAGCGGACTCCCCCCAACGGTGCCCTCCAACATTCTCTGGTGAACCAATTCAAAGGCCAGCTTGCTATTGCTCTTTATCAATGTGGAGATGATCATTTTCTCTTCCAAAATCTCCGCCGTCCTGAGTTCATCATGGTTTTCGGATAAGAAATCTTCCACAAATGAGGCTTCTCCGAGCTCAATAAGACGGTCGAGTAAGAACTGAATAAAGTAACTATGACGTTTATCCATTCCGAAGCCATTGAGAAGCGATTTTAAGAAAAGTACCTCTTCATTGTAGAATAATACGATCAATTTTCTGGGGTAGTAGCTATCGCCAATAGTCAGTTCTTCAATTATAGTTTGCTTCAACCTGGCATTGTTTTTTGAGATTCCGAGACCAGCATCCAGAGCATATTGATGCAATAAGTATAACTTCACAATTTCTAGTTTTTCACTTTCCAAAAGCGAAACAATATGCGCTTTAATAACATCTGTCTCAACCAGACCGTCCATATAATCCAGGTTTAATTTACCTTCATCTTCAAAACCCCAGATCATTTCCAGCAACAACTTCTGACTCAGACTCTCGAACTTAAAGTATTTTTGAAAGCCAGATACCAGTCTTGTAATACGCCTGCAGGTTTCCTTTTCATCATCTTTCCCCTCTTTAAAGAACTTCAACGCTATATCCTGTTTTTGAACACTCCAATTTTCTAAAATATACCTTTGTTCATCACTCACCACAATCCTGTTCTTCTCTTCTTTTGGAAGATCAAGGAATATATCTTCTATACGATCAAGTTCATAACCGTCCAGTGCGACCACCAGTTCCACCTTTTTTAGGCCAGCTTCATAGTTAGCATAAATTATCTGTCTCAATAATGAGTGCGCATAATAGTTGATGCTTTTCTGCAAGTTGGAACGGTGATAATAGGCCTCAGAGAATTTTCCGATCATTTCGTAGCTCAGCTCCGATACATTCAAATGATCGAAAATCTTTTCCATATTTATTATAAGTTCAGCTTTGTTGAACTTGATATCAAAATTTACCTGATCCCGGCTTCTATTGAAAGCGGCATCGCTTTCGATCTTCTCCTTACTGAATAATTTTTCAAACCTGTAGGGAGTATTGCACTCTATCCTTGACTGCAGCAAAACAGTCAATTCAAGATCTTCACAGGAACTAAGATTCCGCAGCGCGAGCAGATATGAGTCCTGCAGGTTTCCAGAGTTATATAAGGCGACTACCCTGTCTATCAGATCAGTATTAAGAAGCGCTGCAATAAAATGAACCGTATGGCTGTACTGGGTGCTCTTGTCGAGCAATTGCTCAAAAACCAATTTTACTAACCCACAACTTTTAACCAGGTCGATTAGCAGATCATCTTCAAAGTGTCTGATTTTATCGCCTATGACTGCGTCATTTATAACAGCTATCAATTCCTCCCTAATTTGCTCAATGTTACTGGCAAATTCTACAGTGATGTGGGCATAAAAGTCCCTTACCTGCTTTTCCCGCAGCTCGTGGTACTTATTCCGCTCAACCGTATAGTGAAAAATCTTCAACAGCAATTGCGGATTAGTTATCGTACAAAAAATATCGTATATCTTTTCCTTGGTAGAAATTACCGATCCATACCTCGAGGTTTTCTTCCATTGCTTTTCTTTGATGGCCTTGCTCAATATTTCCAGCACATAACCCAGGTGCTGCTCCAGATTTTGTTTGTTGATACCCTTTAGAATTGGCCCTACGATCTCGCGCTGATCGTGGTCGGTAAGTTCCTTGATTGCAAAAGTTAGAAAGTTGGATTGATGTTCACCTGCAGTTCCCAGAACTAGTTCCAGCACCGTTTCCATTAGGATAAGGTATACTTCGGGTTCGAGAAGAAATTCATGTATCACTTGCTTCCCTATAGTTTCAAGGCGCTGACCATACTGATCTAAGAGGGACATTTCTTTAAGTAAAGTACTTGCGGAAATCCTGGCTCTGATGTGGATCGAAGGATTTTCTAATTGATCCAGAAGATAAGCTACATTTTGATTAGTGTTTCCCAATACTGCCATCTGTCCAACATTGGACAGCCATAGACTTTGCTCTACGCAGTTGTGTTGAAATACCGTTTGAAGCGCGTTATTTTTTACTGCTTCGGGTACGCTTCCAGGATCAGCAAAAAATACCAGTTCAAGATCATGCTGTACAAGCCAGCCCACAAGGTTTGAGTAGGTCGTCTGATCGAAATCCATATTTAGCAAGAAGTTGATTACGTTGTGCCAGCTCGGATGAACCTTTGGAAAGTCATCTCCAAGGCTGATCAGTTCTATAATCCGCTCAAAGGGCAACAAACATAGGCTGCTTGCGGTGAGGTATTCCTGAATGTTTTTATGTTCGAAACTCCAGCTACCTGAAGGGCTCTGCTCCAGGAAAGGATTCTTACTGCAGTCTCTGCCGTCTTTAAGGATCTCGATCACTTCATTGCCTTTTAGTTCCGTACGCTGCATGACTTCCATTGCGATGGCTAATTCTCTGGCTGTCTTTAGTTGTGCATTTGGATTAAATTTTGGATCGTTTCTGTTTTTTCCTTGAAAATCCTCTTCTAGCCGCCGCTCAATGTAGGCTTCGATGAGTTTTGGTCTGGAAATCGGCAGCCCCGGTTTAAGCGTTAAGGTCTTCCCTATCATCTCGAGATAGAAAGGATTGCGAACAATGTCTCTGAACCGCCAAAAATCAAAATCTTTTCTGATTCGGAGATCAATCTTAAACTTCTGGTGCAGAAAACGGACAGCCCCACCTTCAGAAACACCGTTTAGGAAATAAGGTTCCAGCCCCTCAATTGACTTGATATATTTGAGATAGATATTTGTACGGCAACTGATGACAAATTTAATCTCACCGGCATCAAGGAATTGTCTTTGTTCAGTACAAAATCGTCTTAACTTATTGCTAAAATCAGCAATATCATAAATTTCATCGATTCCGTCTAAAATCACTACTATTCGACCGATGTGCTTGTAATCAGGAGGCAAAAGGCTTTCGATGTTCATCACTGAATGAAAGTCCTTCAGCTTCTCATATTTCGGGACGCGCGAGTGCAATACTCTTTCTTCCCATAGACTGAACGCAAGGTGCTTCAATTCACTGGTTTTGCCATATCCAGGATTTCCTAGTAGGACTAATCCCCAGCCTGAATGAAGTAATATACTTTTCAACAGATTTTCAGGTTCCTTCTCTTCCCAACCATAGGGATTTTCTTCGCTTTGGCTCCGAATTGTTCTTGGAATGTGATAAGGGTCTTTTTGAAGAGTACCAATGTATAATGATTTACCCGCTTCCTGAACAATGACTTTTTTAAGATTTTTATCTGAGAAAAGTAGCTTTTCAAATTTATCTAAGAGGTATTTTCTGTTTTCTGTACTTAGCGGTTCTATTTCAAGTGCATAAAGTACTTTGTACAAATCTGGATAGAGTGAAAAATATTCCTGGATAAAAGAACTTGGTGTAAGAAATTCAACCGGACAGACAGGGGAAAGTGCTTTGTAAAAGCCGTCAAGCTTAGACTCTTCATTTGGATTGGAAAAATCTCTATACGGCGACATGAACAGTAATAAATCTATGTTTCCGTGCGTGGACAGGATATGTGCAATCTTCTCTATTGCAGCGGTATGGTTCAACTGCGTTGAATAATCTTTGCACTCAACATAAATCTGTCGATGGCAATAGTTGTTGTCTACAACTACAACCATATTATCATAACCATCCTGAGTACCTGAATTTTGGGTTCTGGATCTGACCACGGTATAATTCAGTTCTTCCAATATCCGTTCCAAGAATAATCTGGCAATCCCTTCGAAATCAGCTCCTTTTTTAATAGCGCACATGGATGGTTTGTATTTTGGTTGTGGGAACAAATATAATACATAGTCTGCGCCTTACATTGACTAAAGAATCCCACAACCCGCCATCACTGGGTGTACAACTAAAACATGAATTGGAAGTTTGTTTTTAACCCAACCTGTTTAACTGTTATATTTGCTTATCATGAGTCTACCGCTACGCATTACCTATAAAGGTGAGGATTATACTTATATCATCTTGAGTAAGATGATTAATAAAGAGACGACCGAAATTAAGATTCTGCTTAAAAGAGGAAGAGCTCACCTTCGCCAGAAATCAAAAGGGAGAGTGGGACGCACTTGAACGCACGGTAAGTGACGAACCGGGCTTGATCAAAGCCATCGCTCGAAATGTAGCTTTGCGATACCGGTTGTAAAATCATATCATCTTAAAATAGAGACAAAATTCACATTGACAACAACAGGTCATCGGACGTCTCCTTACCCTATTCGTTTCGTTCTACTGCAATGAAGATCAATAATTTTAGGCCAATTTATCGCAAAGGAACGAATTTGTATCTGTTCGCTTCTTTGCGATGTGCTGCTGGGTAAACCTCTCAGGTTCAAATTCTGTAATTAATCTTTCTGATAATTTTCATTTTCCATTGGATCAAACCACTCCTCGATCAAACCTAATTTTTGCATTTTCATCACAAAGGAAGGTGCATGCTCCGTCAAATAGCTTCCATCACTATACTGCGGCCCGCCGGGTTCTCTTGTCCAAATAGTTGCATCACCAGTCTCTTCTTTAAAGAAACGCAGAGCAGATTCTCCCAGACCGTTCCGCATGATTGGGGTATACATTCTTGAGAGGAGAAATACATCATGCTTATATTCACTAGCTATAAATTCAAATTCTCCATTTAATTCGTTGTCACCATCCCAGAATGTAATTTTTTCAAATTCTTCATCTAATTTCATTGTGATGGCCTGACCATTTTTAAGTTCTACAGTTTTTTCGTACATATTTAATTTATTTAAATCTAATATATCTTTCGTATCACAACTTGTAAACAGCATAAGTGATAATTATTATAAAATCTTTAAAAAATCATGCTGTGAATCTAAAAGGGATATTACATACAACATTCTTTATGCATATTTTTAATACAGCTACTTGGGTAACGCTATGAGCAACAGTTCAGTTCCCCTCTCGCTCAGGATTTCTATCGGGGAATCACAGAAGAGACACCACAGGGTTTGACAAGTTCAGGCATTTCTTCCAGGTAATCCCTTTTACCTACTTCCCTGACCAGGCCGTCAAAGTATTTTTCAAAAGCAACTTTGTTTTCTGCTGACTCTGGGCTCGTAAATATTACAACTTCTTCTGATTCAATCAACTTTAGCAATATTTTCCTCGTATAATGACCCAGTGCCAATACAATTTCCCTGATCTTTTCAGGAACCAAATCTATGGCATCACCATGAACATTCCGGCTTCTGATATCGTAGGCCTTAAATATAAGTTCCTTAAAAGCTTTCTTAGCCTTACCATTTCCTCCGAGTAATGTAGAGGCACGTTCGCTGATTTTTTTAGCAATCGAGCGGTCGTCTGAAGTAAAAAGACACTCATAAAGCATCATAAAAAATGTGATCTTGGTGATGACACTACCGCTTTTTCGCACCATATTCAAAAAGAACAGTGCCCGGTATAAACGCGGTTGATCATATACCACTTTATTAGTTGGACTTGCGATGATCCCGCCTTTCGCATTGAAAAGAGAGTCAACATAGGGCTGATACTGAGCTTCCGCTTCGACCTGGGGAATTTGCATTTTAAAAAACAAGTTCTTGTGCCGGATTAATTCTTCCTTACTGAAACTGAAGCATGAAAACTCATCAGTTGCAGTACCGGTAATGATGTCTCTGTAAGTGATGCAGACCTGCTGAGCGGTAATTAACTCCAGGAAATATTGGTTGCAAAAGCAACAGTTGTCTTTAATGAACCATAAGCCGTCGATGTATGTGTAGAAAAAGTCCCCCAGCTTGCCGCTGATCGTTTTGATGGTAGTGTTCCTGTCTGACGATTTGAGGTCGAGTAGTTCTGAAGCCTCACCAAGGAAATAGAAGATATAGTTGCTAGTAAGCAGCTCCCAATTCCTGCTTCCCACCTGCTCTTTAAATTTACGGCTCAATTGGATTTTAGAGTTTAGCAGTTCACCGTTGATGATCTTCAGGCTATTGGTCAGGGAAATTTCCTCCAATTCCATATTGAAATTTTTATCGGAGAGATCATTCTAATTTCATGGTTGACGTCTTGCGGTGAATTGGTTAAAGTCTGGTCATCTTAATATTCAGTCGTCTGGTCCCGATGTCCTCACGCAATGCTTCGATCAGTTCTTCAGCTTTTTCTCTGATCCTGAGATCTGCAGCCCGCAGATTCGTCAGGTCTTCTTCCAAAGTTGCTGATTACTATAAAAGGGCTTGAGATCCCTATATCGAGTAAGAATCTTGACCTACCACCAAAAGTGGGAAAGAACCAGTTTCTCCGAAACTTACAATATAAAAGAGATTAAATAGTCAATAATAATTTTGCAGGTATTTGATATTTGTCAACCTGAGCACCTGCAATATTCGGACTCACACAATTCCGCAAGATTTGAGGGCTGTTGCCGATATGAAAAATATGCAGATCACATTAGAAATGCGCATATGGGAATTGGAAGAGTCCAACTTTCCCAAATGGTCACCACCAAAATAAGGAAGATCCAGTATTACCGAAATCTCCATACATGTCAAAGCAAATTGCGTTTTTATCCTTTATAATTATGTAAAGTTTTTATGATATCAGTTTTTAAAACTGATTGGCGAGAACTTATTATTTCCTCAAACTTTGGCAAATGACTTAAATTAATACCATTATCAAATACAGACTCTGTGATATTTGTTTGAAAAGAATCTAGTTTTTCCATGATGCTGTTATATAACTTATCATCAATAGCAAGCAGGATATCAACAAATTTAATTCGGAGCGATCTGAATTCATCATTCACCTTTTCGTTGAATACTTCTTTTTGGCTATCGGTCAAATCCGGTGCTTTGAATTCATTAAGTATAATAGTCAAATTTTCAAAGCAGGAATATAAGAACTTCAGATTATGATCTAACACTAATACTTTGAAAGATTGAATATTTCTATCCTTTTGTTTATCTGCGCTTTGAGAGTTCTTATTAAAACTGAAAATGTAATAAGTAGTATATAGACTACAAAGAGCAATTAAAACTGTGGCTGATTTATGGACGTAGTCAAACCACTCAATAGACTCAGCCAATTGCGGTAGTTTTTCGCAAAATCCTATCAATAGCTTCATTTAATGGCTTTTCATATTTATAGCTGCCCAAGGACTTGAACTTGAATTTTTTCAAGAAAGCTTCTCTACCTAACTTGAGCACTGTATTTAAAAATAATTCCTCAAAAAAAGAAGGGATGATTGAGTAAACGTTATCAGGAATAACTATTGTTATTTCATCATTAAAAGCTTCTATTTCATCGATATGACTATCTACTCTAACCTGCTTTCCCCTATCCCTACCCGTGAAAACCTTAGCGCCAGGAGTCCTGAACTTCTCGAGGTCTATAACATTATTTAGGTTCGTTTCCATAACTAAGATCATCTTCATTAAATATAATTTCCGCACTAATAATTGTACCTGGAAAATAATTTTGTACAAAGCTAACAAAATTTGCGTCCGGTTTGTTCATAATATTGCCACTTTCATTAAAGGTCATATACTGAAATTTTTCACCATTCATTACATTCTCAGAAATCTTATAAGTTCCGTCAAAGACAATCTTTGTATTTCCAGACAATATAGTCATTTGTGAAATGTCTTTCTGCAACTCATTTTCGCCTTTAATATTAAAAAAACTTTCAATAAATCTAATAGAGCCGTTACCTCTTTTTTTATATTCAATTGGATCAGTGCATGTTACACCCTCTTGTAACGAATACAACGTCCATAGCGTTTCTTCTTCGAATTCTTTAGGACTGAAAAACTTCTTATTATTATACACCTGAGATAAGTCTTTCATTTTCTGAACGCTATTAGGATTCGGACAATCTGGATCTTTAAACTTTTCATAAATCGTCTGGCCAAAATTCATGATGACAAGTCTAAAAACACCGTAATGTAAGCCATTGTCATTTTTCTCAGTAAAATAACCAATTGAGAACCTAAATTTATTTGATGAATGTTCTTCTGCGTTAATCAAAATCTCACTGATGACAATGCAAAGATCCTCAATCTTATCGTCCGATAGTTCCCTATTTACCCTTGCTAAGCTATCCTTTACATAATCTACAAGATTTGTTGTATCAATATCCTTTCTATTTATACTTTTTGGACTTTTGCTTAAACTATTATGTATACAGAGCTTATATGAGACAATATCCGAATATCGAATCGAACTGTCGGCGTGAATTGCTGGTGAACCAATGGACCACAACATTTTTCTAACATCATCCACAACGACATTATCTCCTCCAATGCTCTTGACGGCCGGCCGCGTCTTTTTATATTCCGAGCACCTTTTATAAAATGAGATTATATCTTTCAATATAACGTCCAAAAAAATCTGAGCATCTAAACTTATCTTTTCACAGTTGGAGTAATCAATTGAAATTTTTTTTGCTTTTTGCAAAATCAGCGCAGAAGCAACATCTCTAACAAAATCGTAGCTTTCTTTTGGTTTGCTGATTAAAGAAAATTCCTTTGGTACAAAACACACTTCTTCCAAAAGGCTAGTGGACTTGTTATAATTAAGGGTATCTATATTAATTGGTGAAAAATCAGATTCAAAAATCAGATATTTCAAATTTTTAGGCAGAAATGCATGAAGAACATCAAAATAATTATAATCTTTCCTAAGATAAGAGCGCAACTGCTCATTTTTATAATTCAGTCTGAACCTTTTAGATTTCCTTTTTAATTTACTTTTTTGAGAACGCCTGAAGCGCCTTTGAGAGATATTAAATGAGACTAGGTGATTAGAGTTCACTACAAAGGTTTTGGTTTAGGGTAAAAATAGTAAAAATAATTGCATTGAACTTTTAGTATGGAGAAAATACCAGACATCAAATCTATCACTAAAGAATTCTTACATACATATAACTGCACTACGTAGCACTCAAACCGGGAGTTTCAGTCCCCAAACTTTCCAGGTACTCCAAAAAACTATAAATCAAATTGAACCAATTGGCCATTTCAATGCTCAATACAAAAGGAAGGTTGATATCTTGTTCAAACATATTTTTAACCTATTTTGGGCCTAAGAGCGGTAATTTGAAAGCGGACTTTGTCCCCTGGCAACAGTCCGCTTTTTCCATTTCCAAGATAAAGGCCGCTTATAGGTGAAGCTCAATTGTGATAAACGGAACGACAAACGATTCAGAACTAGTCAACCTATGATAAATTGCATTAAAACGATATCTTTATCGTAATTAAATCATCCCCAGATGCAGCTACAAGAATTAATTAACAATCTCAAACAATCAAAGACATTAATCGAAGAATATGCCGAACTGCACAACAAGTCTTGGCAGCTTCAATTTAATGCACACCGCTACAATAAAAATGAACTATTTAACATATTGGGGATAGGTTTCGGCCTATTCATTGCATCGCTTTATCTAGCGACCGATGGGATATCATCTGCTATAGCTGTACTTTTCTCCGTGCTGCCAATTACCTATGTATTTATCAGGTTCGGACTAGGATCTGTATTCAATTACACAGGGAGAAAGGTAGCGATCCAACAAGCTGGTCTACAGGTTGACCAGTTATCAGCGCAGATGAATGTATTAGCTGAGAAACTTGATAGCTTCTCTATGTTACCAGAAAAGTATAGAACTCTTCAGGCTGTCAATGCCATTGGAAGTTATCTGTTAAATAAACGGGCGGACTCTTTAAAAGAAGCAATCAACCTATATGAAGATGAGGTGTTCCGACATAACCAGATTCAAGGTCAGCAATTCCAGATTCAGCAAAACCATCAGATGATTCAGCAGCACAGGGAGATGATAAAGGCTCAAAAAACTACCAACTCTAGACTACTTTGGATGTCGATTTTTGGCCGGTGATGAAAAGGATATTCTGAAATTGACGTCCGGTCAACTGCCTAAATTCACCAGTAAATAACTATCCAATTGGTTCTTCTCCAATGTTGTGCTAAACCTTGAGTAAGTGATGTAAATGATTTTTCATCAAAAAAAGCTTTCAGTTCCACTTAGATATCTTGATGTTATTGCCCTATTGACTCCATCCAAAATTCTTCACCGAATATTAATATCGTTAATCCATAATAGCCAAGAAATGCTACAACAGCCATAATCGTAAACCAAAACCATTTTTGTTTTGGTAAGACGCTTAAAAAATTATCGACATTTATTATAGGGCGTGGATTCTTCATAATGCAATATAGTAAAAAGATGAAAAGCAATTATTCAGTTTTATAGCCGGCAAAACTTTTCTCAAGCAGGTATCTTCACCTCAGCATTTTTTTCTTATACAACGCTATAGTAAGCTTCTGAGCTTCAATTGTCTCATCCTGCCGTTTAACTGTCACTTCAAAATTGGCCAACTTTTCCTTTAATTGACTCAGCTCCTCTGTCAACTTTGCAACTTCTTCCCCACGAATTCTTTCCAACTTATATTTCGGTAGATAGTATTCAAACAAATCCGTATTAAAAAGCTCTGAGAACTTGGCGAGCTTGAAAACATCAATAGCTTCACGATTATAAATGTTGAATAGATTTGATGTCGTCATACTCATGTAGTCTGCAACCTTTTGAGTGGAAAAGTCGCTGTTGTCAACTAAATTTTGAATGATTTTACCAATATGAACCGCCATTGATCAAAATTTATTAATAAACTACATAACGATGGGAGAGCTCCTTTATCCATTACGCTTTTTCTTTCCATAAAGCGAAAGGGTCAACTTTTGAGCTTCTATAGTTTCTCGTTGTGCGTTAACAACCCCACTTGAATCAGCCAACCTTATCTTAAGTTCAATAATTTCCTTTTGTAGTAATTCTATTGTACTTCCAAACATACTCTTCAAGGGCTCTTCTTCAATATAATAAAGGAATAGATTAACGTCAAAAAGCTGGGAGAACTTGATCAATTTGTCAATATCTACGCTAGGCCTGTGATAAATCTTAAATAATGTCGACTCACTAACACTAACGTAAGAGGCAACGAATTTCGCTTTTAATCCTTTCTCTTCCACTAATTTATGAATGATTTCGCCCATGTGAATTGCCATAGTCAAAACTCATAATTCCAAGCGTCAATTAAACCAAATAAGACTTCCTTATAACGACATCAAATACTATAATATTTAGGTAGTTAATCACAGAATTACTATATTTGGATTAAAAGAAACAATACTACTCTATATATAAGTAGATAAAACTGTTAAATCGGCTAGTTTAGAATATTTGTTGAATAAATAATAAGAAGAATTAAATAAGTTTGCAGAACTTATAATGATAAAGAGGTCTGCTAAATTGCTTCGCTGCCAAATCTGGTAAATTTTGCAAAGTGAAGTAAGTTAAGCACTAGTTCCCTATACAAGCTATGGGGTGCGGTGCTTGCTTACACTTTACTTTGCACTACTCTGAAAAGAGTAGCTGGCCCACCAGAGCCTGGCAGTAGAGGATAGCAAGTTGCCGTGCCCCATTGCTATTTTGCACTACAACACTCTCCACTGAAGCACATTACTTTGATTAATGACCAGTGATTATGAGTGTAGAAAACTATGGTGAAATTTCTGATGATGAACTTATAAGGCTCCTAAAAGTTGGTGATAATGCTGCTTTTTCGAGTATCTATAAGAAATATTTATGCTTAGTGATCTCAGAGGCGTTGAAAAAGCTTGGAGATGAGGAACATGCTCAGGATATTGCTCAGGATGTATTCGTTAATCTTTGGATTAAACGAAAGCAGTTACCAGAGATATGGAATCTTGCGGGTTATTTGATCAATTCGGCAAAGAACGCAATTTTCAATTTCTTTGAACACAAGGATGTTGAAGCAAAGTATGCCTCATCATTAAAGGATTATGTAAACACAGGCAGTACTGCCCACACTGATTATTTGGTCCGGGAAAAAGAATGGACTAAATATATCAATGACGCCATAGAATCTTTGCCGGCTAAAATGAAAGAGGTCTACAAGTTGCGGGTCGATTCCGGCTTGAGTCATAAGCAGGTTGCCCAGGCGCTGGGGCTTTCTGAAAGGACGGTAAATGCTCAAATGATTAATGCTATAAAACGATTAAAATCAAGATTAACGGTTATCACATTTTTCTTGTGCATCTAGTTTCCAAGGTCGCTTGACTGGATCTCTAGTCAAATGTACAAGGCCAGGGAATTTGCTCTTTTGAGGCTTTCAGCTAATTTAATGAGATTAGTCCTTAAATATGGGTTTAGGTTAGAGAGCGAAGGAATCTGTGACGATGGCATAACTCCCCCTTTTTTGTATAAACCATTCATAAGCGATCACTGCTTTATGTTCAGGTAGATTCAATACTTCGCTTGGCGACCACGACTGAAGACAGGGAAACAATTTCCCAGGGTGACTGTTCTATCAGCGGCTTTAATCAAAGCCATCAAATATTAACGAGAGAAAATTATGGCACATTTAGAAGTTGAACCAAAACCTTCAAGACCTTCGTGGGTCTGGTTATTGATTGTCTTGCTGGTCATTTTGCTGGCTGGCATGCTGATCAAAAAATGTACTGCGGACGGAAATAGCGGCAATGCTGATTCCTTATCAGCGGATACCAGCAAGGTAATCGCTAAAACCACTCCGGACTGGAACAGTGTTGATTTCAATGCTGCAACTCAAACTGATGCAGACATCACAGACACTGAGATCCAGACTCGTAGTGGCGGCAGTTATACCATTTATGTACTAGGAGAGAATATCCTGTTCCCAACTGGGGGAAATGACCTTAGCGAGAAGGGTATGCAAAAATTACAGCTCATTGCTGACGTATTGAACAAGCGTTTCCCGGAGGCTACCATTGGGGTATTCGGTAGTACCGACTCCACAGGTCCGGCAGATGAAAATAAAGCGCTCGGAGCTGAGCGTGCCACGGTAGTTAGAAACTGGCTGGCTGATCAGGGAAAAGTAGCAGCCGACAACATCTCTGTTCAGTCTCTGGGGGAGACAGAGCCGATTGCGACCAACGATACGAAATCGGGCAGACAGCAGAACCGCAATGTCTCCATTGTAGTTTTCCCTAAACAATAAATTTAATTCTAAGATCATGGAACAAAATACTTACAGATACCTGCAGGAACTCAGTGGCAGTGATTTTCAAATTGTGGATGAAGAACCCAATATCATTGGCTGGGAGGTCAAGAATGAAAGCGGAACCTATATCGGTGAAGTAGAAGAGCTGTTGTTCGATCCGCAAACCCGCGCGGTGCGCTATTTGGTTGTTGACCTGGACGACAACGGCATGAACCTCGAACATAAGAAAGTGATGATCCCGCTGGGCATCGCCCATCTGCATACCAGCGACGATGAGGTTGTATTGCCGGGACTACACCTTGATCAGTTCAATGCTCTTCCTGCTTATGACAAAGATCAGATCGGCCCAGAGCTGGAAGTCCAAATCCGATCCATCATCGGAAGTCCGGCCGCACTAAGGATCGAGGAAACGATTACAGAATTTGATCAGAACCATTTTTACAATCACCATCACTTTGACAAAGGCCGCTTCTACAGCCGTGGCGGTATTCAGGATACAACAACTTTAAATCAACCGACTGGCGGAGAACAGGAAGTGCCAGTTCCTGAACACATGATTCACCATGGAACAAATCAGCCTGATCCTGGGCGCATGAGCGAAAACACCCATGAGGATGCCGTACCTGTACCGGATCACATGATCCATACTGAAGAAAGCGAGCTGGCTCCCCCTATTGGACGCATGAGCGAAAGAATAGAAGAACAAGATACCATTCACCAGCTGGTTGAGCATTCCCCATATCAAAATGAAACCGGATCACAAAGAGAAGACAGTTCCTTCAGCGATACCCACCAAAATAAGAACACTATGGAAAACAACAATGAAATCATCAGCGACCTGAAAGGTTTGGTCAATATTCTGAATGATGGAAAAGAAGGTTATGAATCAGCGGCAGAAACTACAGAAAGCATCGAACTGAAAAGCTTATTTTTGAATTTTTCTGCGCAACGTGCCGCATTTGCTGAGGAGCTGAAAGCCCATATTGCTCAGCACGGCGGGGAATCAGAAAATGAAAGCGGCGGAGTATTAGGCTCAATTCACCGAACCTGGATTGACATCAAGCAGGCGCTAACCAGCAAAGAAGATTCAGCGATCCTGGGAGCGATAGAAACGGGAGAAAAGGCAGCTATCGAAAAGTTTGATAAAGCACTGGAAGATCCCGCCACGCATGCCGATCACATCAGCTTATTACAGAAACAACGTACCGGTATACTAGAGGCCCTGAGCGAAATCGAAACCTATCACCATCGATTGGAAAACCTAGAAGAATAGAGAACTTTGCCTGTTGAAAGCCGGATTCGTCCGGCTTTTTTTTGTAGGCGAATATTTATACCCGTGAGCCGGAAAACCATTTTTAGCACAATTGGTTATTTACAATATTAATAATCAGGGTTATGGAACCATTTGAAATCAGTGTCAGTATTGAAGGCTTGCCAGAAGAATTAAAAGTCATCCCCATGGGAGATGCAGAAGAGGAATCAAAGTACCAAGTCTACAACGACGGAGATTACTTGGGAACGGTATGGTCGGAATGTATAGAAACAGGTATGTGCTGGTTTTCCAGCGACGAGCTTGCTGAGGACACTACCCTAAAGATTGGCGAAGCCATAGAAAGCGTTAACCTATAATTGCTGGAAAGATGAGTGAACTAAAAGATCCGATCCTGAAAATACTGAATAAAATTTACGAGCCGGACAGTATGTTAGGGAATAATGATAATGAATATTACTACCAAGAGAAATTATCTGTAGCCACCTTCTTAAGAAAGAGAAATCTTAAGAAGGCTAGCTAAGCCTACTTGCGTTTATACCTTCTAATAGTGTTATTTATCAGAATTGAATGAGCGTCTTATCTTATATCCTAATATCACAAATGGAATAATACCAGCAATCAATAATGGCCAAAACCATATAGGATATATTGCATTAAACCAAAGCCACCCAATAATAATTATTATAAGTAAACCCACAATGAGACATTCTTTAAGATTGCCGCTTATGCTTGTTGTCAGCACCCCACCGATTATGCAACTTATATAGATGCATGCCAATTTTACGAAAACTTGCATTACCTCGGGATCACTCAGCAAAGGGTGACTGAACATTTCATCAGCTTGGGGAAAAAGTTTTCCCTGTAAAAAGGCAAAAACTGAACTGAGCAGTCCGATGGCACCTACACCTAATAAAATAGATATAATCTTCCTAAATTTCATTGCGATTTAAATTAAGGGTAAATTTAATCTGATCTTCCGTGAGGATAAGCTGCTCGGTCATCATCTTACTCACCTCGGTATCAGAGGCGGCACTAAATAATCTGGTGAACCGAATTAAGTCAGCTTCATTTTTAGGTATAAAAGATTGCGCATTATTTCTCGCATTGCCTTGGAACTTTTTTATGATCGGTTGCATTAATGTATTGTAGTTTTCAAGTGAAACCGCAAGATCATCTGGCGAACGGGCAAGAAAATGTGACAACGCTTTTGCTCCATATATGGACAGTGAGGCTCCCATACCTGACAAAGCCGTGGGACAATAGCCTGCGTCTCCCAATAAAACCACATGTCCCTTCACCAGGTTAGGGGCATGTACCATCCCCATTTTATCAACGAACATAAGACCATCCTTTAAGAAGCCGTTAATTAAATGCTGTACTTCTGAATTGTAATCTTCAAACGTATCCTTTAAAAGTTGTTTCGCATTGGAATGTATGTTAACTAATTCATCAGTATTATAGATATAGCATTGAATTGCTACCTCTTCTTTGTTAACTGGATAGATGGACAGCATCTTGTTAATATCAATATATGTTTTCACCGTTCCTACAGTATACGGATGCTTTTCTTTTAGTCTGCCACCCATATACAGCAGATTGAAATCTTCCAGTTGACTTTCGCCGAAATATTTTGTTCTTGTAGAAGATCGCAGTCCTTCGGATACTATAACAAGATCAGCCTCTATTACTTTTCCGTTAGAAAGTGTGACGACAACTTTGTGTCCCTTTTGTTGCAGTTCGGCAATTGTCGTACCGAATATAATGTTTATAGCGCTCTTGACATTATTGTATATGACTTGATGAAGACCGCCCCGAGTAATCAGGATAGACTGATTGGTGTTCTGATTTACTTTCTCGTAGCTTATATTTCGAATCATATTGCCATTGGAATCAAGCCAATGCATAAATTCAGAAGGTGTAGACTCTTTAACCAGATTACCGGTAAGGCCAATCTCATCCATTATTTTTACGCCAAAACTTTTAAGCGAAACCAAAAAGCCCGCATTATTAAATTGACTCGCTTTGTCTATCACTGTTATCTCGTGACCTTGATCCGCTAAAAGTTTTGCGGCGGTTATGCCTGCAATACCGCCGCCTGAAATAATAATTCGCTTTTTCATATTGATGATGTCTTTTTTGATGCTGTAAAATTATACGCACTTTTGTGTATAAAATAACCCATTAACTAGTAATAATAGTCTAAAACCATGACGCAGGAAATTAATAAACGAACGATGGTTCAATTCGCTGCGAAAATGGGAATACCCATTACGGAGAAACAAGATGAGCTAGCTATACTTAAATTTCATAACATTAAAGTAGTCAACTTATTGCCGGAAATGATGGTTATGATTCGTTCTATGTTATCTGAAAAGAAATTTTCTTACCGTCGAAAACCCATTACAATTATAAACAGTGGGTTGCTCATCTCTTTTCAGAACGTCTTTAACGGCAAAAACGAGGATCGTGGAGTGAGGGGACCGGCTAGCAACATGGATCGAGAACGCGCCCATGTTCGTATAGTTCCCTTACACCTGAATAGCGAGGTTAAGTTTTCGAAACAGGCGCGTATCGAGCAGATTACAATTCTCGTAGAGACAGCTTATTTAAAACAGTTCCTTGGAACGGGACAAACAAAATTCAGCTACCTTTTTAATTTGGAAAAAACATTTTGGATCGACGAATTTATGTCTCCGGAAATTGCGGCGCTGGTTGACGAAGTTGTGAATTCTTCATCTGAGGTTGCTTTGCCGGACTTTTATTATCGGCTGAAGTCATTAGAGTTACTTTATTTTTTGTTTAGAAATCTCTCACTAAGAGAATCGGTCTCACATCAACATATGACTGCTAAGGAAATTGAGGCTATTTACCGGGTTAGAAATGCAATTGCAGCATCTTTAGACAAGGCATTGTCTGTAAAAGAGCTATCCCGATTATCAGGAATGAACGAATTAAAATTACGAAAGCTTTTCACACAGGTATTTGGTAAAGGACTATATCCCTATTTTCAACATCTTCGAATGCAGGAAGCAGCAAGACTATTGAAAGAAGAACGGCTTTCGGTTTCTGAGACCGGTTATCGTTTTGGCTTCACTAACCTTAGCCATTTTGGAAGATTATTTGAAAAGCACATGGGTATCAAACCTAAAAAATGGAGCAGCAAAACTTAGCATAAAGATCCTTTCCACAAGTTCTGACCTCATAGTTTTACTTACGTAAGCTTCTTGTGAATTCTTATAAGCACATAAACCACATCAATCGTATAATCCACAATTACAAGTTATCTTGAATTCTTTTGAGTGAGTTAATAGAAGTAGTTAGTTTAACACTATTATCAAAAAAGGGTAGAATAATAATAATGGCTTACACCAATACCTTCGTTTTTCTGTAACGCCAACTATAAAAACTCATCATCCAAAACTAAAAATCTGGTTTGACTATGGAATGAGTTTATGATAATCAGTATAAAAAAAGTTCAAAAAATAAATTCGAGATGCCATTTAATGGGGATAGTCCTATTATTCCAAGCCTACCTAGGTATCGATAAAAGAGGCATGTGACAATGCCGTTTCAGCTATTCCTCATTTTTTATTTGGATAGTTTGGATTACTTGCAATTAATTTTAAATGTTTTATTTCTAAAATGTTTTTGTTGTATCCAAGTGTCAGTGTCCGAATTAATGCAGTTACGATTTCATCATAGGTCAAGGTCATATATGGAAAAATAATCGGATAGATCAGGTTAAGCGCTTTATAAATCAACCTCGCATTCTTTTGTAATTTCAAGGGAATAATGAAACCTGGCCGGAAGCTGTAAACAGCTTTGAAAGATAATTCATTTAATGCCCGCTCTGTTTTACCTTTTACTCTGGCCCACATTATTTTTCCATTTCCAGAACTATCAGCATAGAGTCCTGATAAGTAAAAGAAGACCATACCTGGATTGAAATGTGCAATATCTTTCGCAAACATTATTGTGGTATGAAAAGTAATGTGGCTGTATTTATCCTCGTCCATACCAAATGCGCTTATTCCTGCGCAATAAAAAGAGCCGTCATAGCCAGTTAATTGATTGGCATAAGCGCTTATATCTGTAAAATCTTGTACAATAAGTTCAGAAAGTTTGGGATGTGTTAATGTAGAAGCTCTTCTGTTTACCATCAATACCTGGGTAATATCAGGATGATTAAGGGAAGCCAATAAAATCCCTTCGCCGATCATCCCGGTGGCTCCTGTAAGTATTATTTTCATCTTTGTTCTATTACTTTACTGATCAGCGTTCAATCATCCTCCAAAACATAGAGAAGGTATCCTCAATAATCTTGTGCTGTTCTTTTTCGCTAAATGTATTTGAAGAGAGATATTGATTTACACCAAATACCTGGTTACTGATCAAAGCGTATAATAAATTGACATCATAAACAGCGATCAATTGCTCCTCAATAGCGATACGAAAAAGTTGCAATACGGGAGCTGTTTGAGCCAAAAGTTCATCAGCGTCAATTCTTTTGAAGTAGGGGGAATTGGAGAACTGGGCAAGAAAGGCAAATTCTTTAGGGTTTAAGAGTGACCATTTAAGCGATTCTTCATAGTAAGTCTTGATAACTTCTTTTGTTGATTGAACTCCTGCCAATGCCAACTTAATACTTTCTGCTGCCTGCCCCTTTAATTTTAAATACAGTGAAAAGATCAACTCATCTTTAGTCGGGAAGAAATAAAATAACGTGCCTGTTGCTATACCGGCCTCTTTTGCAATCTTACTTGTTGGCGTATCATTAAACCCCTGTAATACAAATAATTCCAGTGCGGATTGAAGGAGCTTCTCTCTTTTGTCCATAAAATAATATTAATTGTTGAAAGGAATCAAAGTACAGAAAACACTCATACATCGATCATCCAGCTAAATTGTTAATCACTACTTTATCTCATCCATCGGGCCACAGAATAATTCATTGACCATGATGGTATCCAGGTATTCATAAAGCCCACTGATTAAGCTGTCCTTAACGGTTAACTGCAGCAGCACACTGTTTTCATAAATACGACCCTCCTTTCGCGTTCCCCGAATATAAACATGAAGCACTGCCCGCTCATCATCTGCGGTGATGGAATTGAGCGTCATTTCCATCCCTGTAGGAAACCGTTCCGCTACGGTACCCCACAATCTTGCCTGGTTCTCTGGTGATTGGTAACCTCCAAAGGGCCAGGACGCCTCACCACTTAACCAATACACACAATCAGGCTTTTTTAACTTGGTCATCTCATCGAAGTTTCCAGCTACCATCGCATTGAAATACTTCCCTGCTATTTCTCTTGTCTCCATTGTTACAATCATAGTGACTGTTTAGTCAGTCACTTCAAATATACAACAATTAATTTATGGAACAACTAATAAAGGGGTTAAAGCATTTGTTATAAATCTTAAGCTAAGCCGAATTTTATTAATGGTGAATAATGGGACGCTGATTTCAGGTTATCAAAAATGAAGGGAATAATGATAAGTAATGATTGACAAGCGTGTAATGCATAGAAAGGGACCTCTTATTCAAAAAAAATAGTTTAATAAGGAAATTGTTATAATCCCCGTTATTAATCTAAAAATAAAGGGGTGTGAGTGGAACACGATATCAAAAAGGTGGCCAACGCCTTTTGAAACAAATTGAAATGCGACAGCTGCCCAATTTCGAACTACAAGTGACCCACATGGATCAGAAGAAGTGGTTAATATGTCTGCACACTAGGCGACCAATATTGGTTTATTCCCCATACAGTATCCAACGGCTTGTTAATACCTGTGCTGTTTACCGCGATAATGTGCCTTTTTACTTATCATCCTTTCTAACTGGAGCTGCATTGTATTTCGATTAGTGTGACCTATTGTGTTTGAAAACTTCTGTTTTCGTCTAGGTAATGTCTCCCCTATCCCTGTCATGATAACAAATCCCTTAAATGAGAAGGAATGATGACTAACGAAGAGGCTAGGCTTTTAATTAAAAAATATAATGCAGGGGAATGCACTGAGGAGGAAGTTGCGTTGCTTAATAGTTGGTATATGCAGCTCGAGCAGGCGAGTGTTGCGGACTGGCAAGCGAAGGTTGAGCGGATTTCTGGAGAGGTAGAGGCTAAGATGGAGAAGATGCTCGAGGCCGAAAGAACTGTTGGCCGCAATAAAAAGCTTTCGTTCTTAAAGCGAATTTCGAGGCTAGACGCCTGGCTGATTGCATCGGCGGCAACCTTAACTCTAGCTGCTGCTGTATATCTGATTAGCAGAAATGATTTGCTAAATCGGGATGCTAAGCCGGTTACCGCAGCGATTATTGCCCCTGGGCGCAATAAAGCAAGCCTGGTATTGGCCGATGGCAGCACTATTCAGCTGGATGGTAAGAAATCTGGGATCGTGGCTAATGGGGAGCAGATCAATTACCTTGATGGTTCTACGGTTAGTGGTAAGAAATTTTCATCTGCGCTGCCTGGTTTGCAATTATTGCGTGTTCCGAGAGGCGGTCAGTTTTATCTGATTTTGGCGGATGGAACTGAAGTGTGGTTAAATGCTGAATCAAGTCTGAGATTTCCATCCTCGTTTGCTGGAGTTTCGAGCCGTGAAGTTGAGCTCTCAGGGGAAGCTTTTTTTAAGGTTATGCCGGATAAAAAGCACCCTTTTATCGTGAGTTCAGGTGGCCAGGTGACTCAAGTCTTGGGGACTAGTTTTAACATCAGTGCTTATAAAGATGAGCCGGTGATTACTACGCTGGTTGAGGGTTCTGTTAGTCTGAATAAGGGGAAGATGCTTCGGCCGGGTGAACAAGCTCATTTTGAGGGGAACGATTTTACAATCAGGCAGGTGGATCCGGATATGGCTATCGCATGGACGAAGGGAGAGTTTATCTTCAGGAAGGAGTCTTTAGGCAATATTCTAGCGCAGATATCCAGGTGGTATGATGTGTCTTTCGTTTATGGTGATCCGGAGGTTAAGCGTCAGATTTTTGGAGGTACAATATCGAGATCTGATCAGATCACTGAAGTTTTAAGTATGCTTGAGCGTACTGGCGATGTAAAATTCAAAATTGAAGGAAGGAGGATTGTAGTGACGAAATAACGTGAATAGCTTCTATCCGAATTAGATGGCAAAATTCAGGAGTGCTTGGGGGCACTCCTGGCGATCGGTTCGGATTGTAAAAAATTTGGATATCATACTATAACTAAACCAATCGATTCAAATGTATAAAATTTATACCAAAAATTTGGGTGTATGCTTAAGGCATGCGCTATTCCGGACGGGATTTGTGCGAATAACCATCGTATTGATCGTCGTTCTACTAAGTTGTTTAAGTACGAAGCTGGCTGCGCAGAAGCTGGATTATATTAATAACAGGATTAGTATTGCTCAGCTTTTCAAGGAAATCAAAAAACAAACTGGTTACAGGGTGACCTGGAATGAGGCGAAATTAGATGGTGACAAACTGATCGCTGCAAATTTCAAAGGCTCTCCTATTCCTGATGTAATGAGAGTAGTACTTTCCGGTACAGACCTGGAATATAGTATTGTCAATAAAACGATCGTGATTAAAGACAAGCCTGCGCAAAAGCGACCGGCAAATTCATCTAAGCATATTGAGATTAGCGGACGTGTTTTAGATACTGCAGGGCTTCCCCTATCTGGCGCAAATGTGATGATAGTTAATTCATCTATTCGGACTGCAACAGATGGACAAGGAAATTTCAGATTGGTGTCCGATGTTTCTGAAGGTGTGTTAATTGTGAAGTATGTGGGTTACGAAACTGGAGAAATTGCTTTCGATTCTGGAACTACGGAACCGCTTGACATTACGCTTAAGATAGCGGATGGTCTGCTGTCCGAGGTTGCTGTGGTGAGCACTGGTTACCAGACATTGCCTAAGGAAAGGGCAACAGGGAGTTTCACAAAAATCGATGAAAAGCAACTTCAAAGGAATGTTGGAACCAACATCCTGGATCGTTTGGAAGGCATAGCAAGCGGGCTTAGTTTCAACAGGGGCATCAATGTCAGCAATACACCGAAATTTTCCGTACATGGCCGCAGCACCTTGTTCTCAAATGCACAGCCGCTCATCGTACTGAATGGCTTTCCCTTCGAAGGCAATATCGACAACATCAACCCTGCAGATATAGAGAGCATCACCCTTTTAAAAGATGCAGCGGCGGCCTCTATTTGGGGTACCCGCTCGGGCAATGGTGTTCTTGTCATCACTACTAAATCGGGAAAGCGGAATCAGGCGATGAATATAGCTGCTTCTGCTACGAGCAGCATAACTGCAAGGTCCGACCTTTTTTACCGTTCCCAAATGAGTTCCGCGGAAACACTAGAACTGGAAGAGATACTTTTTAATAAGGGCTTTTATAATAATCGATTCAGCAACGCATTTGATGTGATTTCTGGCGGAGTAGAAATCTTTGATCAAAGAAGAAAGGGATTGATTTCTTCCGCAGATTCTTCCGCAGCAATAGATGCACTCGCCGAAATCGATTCAAGAATTGTAATGTCGAAGAGCCTGTATAGAGCTTCGGTACATCAGCAACAGCAAGTTAACATCAGTGGCGGGGCGAACCAATACCGTTATTATCTTTCAGGAGGCTATGATCACTTGAAAGAACAAAAGGTATCGGACAGCTATGGCAGATGGTCGCTGAACAGTAACATGAGCTATGACCTGATTCCGAAAAAGCTGGAACTGAGTTCCGAAGTCAGCTTATCTGAATCGGTTAAACTTTCAAATCCCACGAACTACCTTCCTTATAGCCCCTATGATAAAATAAGTGATGGAAACGGAAATCCCTTGCCAGTCAATCTGCAACCTGGCGGACAGAGAAAATCTTATGTAGACACTGTAGGTAAAGGTAGTTTGCTCGACTGGCATTACTATCCTTTAGCCGAGCTGAGGCCATATCAGTCCAGCAATGTCGCCCAAAATCGGATTAAGCTGGGATTAAACTACACTTTTCTAAAGGGGCTCAGCTTAGCAGCCAGTTATCAATATTTGAATGAAAGCAACAAAACGCAGGGTGACCGCAATACTGATTACTACTTCACGCGAAATCTAATCAATCAGTTTTCCTCCCCCGGCAGCACTGGACTGACGCGGATTATACCGGTTGGCAGCATCCTTCAAACTAACCAGAGGACACTAAAATCTAATATTTTCAGGACACAGCTCAATTTCAATCGTGACTTCGCAGAAAACCACACCATCAGTGCATTGGCCGGCTACGAAGCAATAGATAACAGAATCAGCTCAAATAGTCAAACCTACTACGGCCATAACAAAGACAATCTGACAAATGGAAACGCAGGAATCGATCCTCAAAAATATTATCCTTTTTATTATGGCTTTTCCTCGGCACAAATCCAAACCGCACCGCTTCAGCAGAGATATACAGATATCACCCAATCTTATTACACAAACGTTGCCTATTCCTACCTTAATAAGTACACCCTTTCTGGTAGTGCCAGACAGGATGAATCGAATCTATTTGGGGTCAAAACAAATCAAAAAAAGCTGCCGCTCTGGTCCGCGGGTCTGGGATGGAAACTCAGCGAAGAAAGCTTTTACCCGCTTAAGTGGCTTCCTGAACTTAAAATCCGATTAACCTATGGAAGCAACGGTAACGTTGACAAAACCGTATCGGCTTATATGACAGCTCAGTTAAGCGGAGCGAATAACCTGATGGGTAATCCCTATGCCATTATTATCAACCCGCCGAATCCGGGACTACGCTGGGAAAAGGTCAAGACCTGGAATTTAGGGGCCGATTTCTCTGCTAGCGGGAACAGAATCACCGGAAGTCTTGATTTTTACCGAAAAAATGCGGTAGACCTGATCGGCAATAACCCCATTGCCCCCCAATCCGGCATATTACAGTTCAGGGGAAATGGCGCTGAGCTAATTACAAAAGGAGCCGATCTTGTTCTTCATACCCAAAATCTGCGTGGAAAGCTGCAGTGGAACACTGACGTACTCTGGAATTATAATCTGGAGCGGGTAAGTAAATATCTGCTGAAGCAAAGTTCAAACATGAACATTGTAAATGGTAACTATCAGAATCCACTGGAAGGGTACTCCTATTATGGTATTTTCAGCTTCCCTTTCGATGGGCTGGATGCTGAAGGTGCCGCAAGGGGATACTTGAACGGCACCCCCAGCACGGACTATACCGCCATTACGGGGAGCTTAGATCCGAGCCAGCTTAGATATCATGGTTCAGCGGCTCCGAAACATTTTGGGTCATTGATGAATACCATTACCTACGGAAATTTTCAGCTATCTGTAAACCTGATCTACAAATTCGATTACTACTTCAGACGGACTGATGTCTTTTCGGGGGGCAATTATGGTACAGCTGCCGCTTTAAACTACCAGGTGGCTGATTATTCGAAACGCTGGCAAAAACCTGGGGATGAGGCATCCACACACATCCCTGCCTTCTTCTATCCAGGCAATTTCTTGCGAGATGCCTTCTTTCAATACAGCGAGGCCTTGGTTGAGCGAGCTGACCATATCCGGCTACAAGATCTGCGCTTCAACTACCAATTGCTTGGGGGGCTAGCCAAACGCCTGTCCCTGAAGAGCCTAAGCATTTTTTGTTATGCAAAAAACATTGCAATTCTGTGGAGGAGCAACAAACTGGGCATTGACCCCGATTATGGCACCTCAGCCATTCCTACAGGTTTGAGCGGCTCAGTCGGACTAAATGTTAATTTTTAATATCTGCAATCATGAAAAATATATTTCGAATCATCCTTTTGCTCAGCCTATGTGCCTGCACTAAAAAATTGGGTTTGAAACCAGATACTGCCATTATTTTGCCAGAAAGTGCCCTAGATATGGAACGGATTCTCGACAATACAGATGTAATGAACCTCACAGGTGCTTTGCCACACGTTTCCTCCGACGAATACTTTATCCCCAGTCTTCAGGAGTGGCAAAGTTTTTCCACAGCCACGGTCCGCAATGCATCAGTCTGGAATGACAAATATTATGAAGGCGAGTCGCGGATACCGGATTGGACCTATCCATACAATACCATTTTTTATGCCAACAGCGTATTGGATGTACTTTCCAGACAAGACATCGCCGAAGATGGTCAAAAGAAGGTATTGCAAGGCTGGGCGCTCTTTGCCAGGTCATATGCATTCTACTGTCTTGTCAGCACCTTTGCCACTCCTTATCAGGAAGCCACAGCTGCTAAAGACCTGGGTATACCGCTCAGGCTTCATGCTGGGATTGATGAAATTGTTCAGCGCGCTACCGTAAAAGAAACGTATAATCAAATCATCAAAGATTTGGTAAGTTCCGCGGAGCTCCTTAACAGGGATATCATTCCAAATAAGCGAAACCGCCCCTCCAAGATTGCTGCATATGCGCTATTGGCAAGGGTATATCTCAGCATGAGAAATTATGCGCTGGCCGAAGAATATGCAGACAAATCGAGGTCATTATATTCTGTACTCACAGACTTCAATACACTAAACAAGACAGCGGCTACTGCTTTTACCTATAACAGCGAAGAAATCATCTATTTCACAAGGCAGGTCAGTGATTATTTCGAGGTAAGCTCGGGGCTAAGGACTACTTATGGTGTACGACCGGAGCTCATAGCCCTTTACAGTGTAAATGACTTGCGCTTGCCGATCTATTTTCGAATCAACAGCCAAGGCAATCACAACTCTAAGCCCATCAATAGCCGTACAGCCTCTCCATTTACAGGCCTTGCCACTGACGAAACGCTGCTGATCAAGGCAGAATGCCTGGCACGGCGCGATGAGTCTGCCATGGCCCTGCAACTTTTAGATCAATTGGCAGCCAAGCGCTGGAATCCTGCGGGTAGCAATCCCGCCAAGCCATATATCCAGCTTTCTGTACCTCAAGGACAGAGTGTGCTGGACGTAGTTCTTCGAGAGAGGCAAAAGGCGCTGATCTGGCGAGGACTCCGGTGGACAGACCTCAGGCGCCTGAACTTAGAAGGCCGAAACATTATTGTTCAGCGCAAGCTCAACGATCAACTATTTACCCTGATGCCTAATAGTTCAAAATATGTGCTGCCAATACCCGAGGATGAGATCGCTATGAGTGGGCTTCAGCAAAATGACAGATAATCTTATGAAAGCAAAAATGATCTATCAAATTTTTAAGAAAAAAGCTAACTTTCTTTATTTAGTGCTTTTATGCGTTAGTCAGCTTGCGATGGCAAGCCACGCGCCTATAACAGTTCAGGGAAAGCTAGACCCTGCAGTACTTCAGTTTTTTCGGGCAACGGAGGTCTGGATTAAAATACATGACCAGGCGACCAAACTTTACAACGAGCCAGAACTCATCAATGCAACAGTGGACTCTGCTGGGAATTTTACGGCTAGCTACAGTCCAAAAAACAGATTAGTTTACCTCTCTTTCTGGATGATCAATAATGGAGAAAACGAGTACAATCGCGGCAGCTTGTTTCCGATATACTTTCCAAACCGGGAGATGGGTTATACTGACGAATCATACCTTTTTGAAAGCGGAGACCAGGTATCGCTTCTCGTTAGCGCCCAAGGAGACATGATATTCAGCGGATCAGGATCTGAAAAACTCCGTTGCCAGCATAACATCTATAGCGTTTTACCTGAATATCCATTAGGACTGATGACAACCGCATCCGACTTAACTAATTCCGGTAAGATTGATAAACTTTTAGAATTTCGTCGCGAGATCCTCAATCTGAAAACTGCTCTTCGGCGGCAGGTACTCGAAGCTTACAGATCGAAGCTGGATAATGAAATTTTCGAACGTATCTCGCTTGACCTGATTGGCAGGGTGGAATACACTGAACTATACCCTATGTTTTTCTATGGATTGGGCGGAAGTAGGGAAGAAAGTAAGAAAGCACTCAGGATTTTCTACCGAAACCTGTTAGCAAAGCCGGATACCGTACATGCTTCAACTAATGCGCAGGCAAATTCAGCCTACTACCCCGAATACCTTTTCGAACGCGATTGGAATTCATTGAAACTATTCACGGAAAAGCTCCAGCAAGGCAATTCTATCAAAGACATTTATGAACTGCTTATCAAAAAATACGATGGGATGCTACGGGAACAGTTGCTCCTCATCTGCTTCCGAAAACTCTACAAATATTTTCCGGAAGAAGCCTTGAAATACGCTGAGCATAGTAAAGCCTTCCTCACAGGGGACAACATGCTTGCTATTGAAAAGTGGCAGTCAAAATTGCAAACAGCTTACCCATTCGAACTGCAGGATACCGCCGGAATGATTCATCGGCTGGCCGATTTTAGAGGAAAAACTATCGTTATGGACTTCTGGTTTACCGGTTGTAAACCCTGCATGCAGTTGAATGCGGCAATGAGCACCATTATAGAAAAGTATCGCAGCCGTAGGGATGTTGTTTTCATTACAGTCTGTATGGACAAGGACAAAGCTCAGTGGATGAGAAGTATAAAAAGCGGTAAATATACCTCTGCAGGTACGCTCGATCTTTATACTAATGGATTCGGCATGAACCATCCCCTTTTAAAGTACTACAACTTCCAGAGCGCACCAAAACAGCTGCTGATTGGAAAGAAGGGGGATTTGATCAGTGCTGCACCACCTCGACCCGATAATGGAACACTGTATGAATATGACGATAAAAACGACAAATTTAGGCCAGATGGACAAAAAACTGAGAAGAATTCCAATGCATTGCTATTAATGAAGCTTATTGACCAATCTAGCCGATGAATTATAAAGCAGGGGGCTCGCCCCCTGCTTTATAATTTTATTGCCAAAATCCTTTGGCAGATGATTGTGCGGCTGTCCCGCCCACAGCTTCGACATTTGACAGTTCAGAGATGTTAAATGTCGGATAAGCTCCGCTAGGATCATTTGCAAAGCTGATTGTGCACGAACGGGGATCTGCTGTACATTCGGAATCCTCAGGCGGAGTAAGGCCATAATTGCCACCACCTAGATGGTAGTATACTGTGGCTAATGCTGATGGTTCTGCATTTGTAAATGCACTGAATCCCAAGGCCAACGCACCTATCACGAGGCCGAAAGCAAGGTTTTTGAAATTTTTCATTTTACTTTAGTTTAAATTTAAAATAGAGCCGTATTTTCCACAGGATACAGCATTAACCTGATCTACGCGCATAAATATCATTGTGCCGTTCGCTTTTTGGAACCTAGGAAAATTCCAAAGCAAGCTATTAGGATGAGTATAATGTTAAACCAAATGTGTTCTACCCAGCTAAGTCTGCTAATCGCACCCCCGCAATGGCAGGGCAGATGATCTGCAGTAAACTTCATATAAATCAAATAAACAGTAAAAGCAATCATTAGAATACCTGACGCAATCAATCCCTTAATTCTGGTCACCGGAAGGAGTAGTAAAAAGGCGATAAGGATCTCAACAATAGGAATAGCCCAAGCGATAAACCCGGATGCAGCACTTAAAAATTCGAGTCTTCCAATGAATGTCGCAAATTCATGAATGGTAAACAATTTATCAGAAGCTGTATACAGAAACAGACCGATAAAGACCGCAGCAATAAAGTGGATAATCATTTGTTTCTTTTGTGCCAACCAAGTTGCGCTGTTAATTTTTGAGTCAATTAAATTCATCGCCTTATATTGAATAGTGATATAGAAAACTCCTGTAGCATGGCAAAAAACAGGCAGCGGTGATTACCACTACCCGCCTTAATATAAAAACTATGAAAAAAGTTTCTTGTGATTGATTTGCAGTGATTTTCATAATAGGGTGATTTGATTAACCTAAAGTTCTGAAAGATTTTCTGGCAAAAATTCCACATTCGTGGAAATCTGATCCACAAATGTGGAATTCGTATGTTGATTATTTTTTCTGGGAGTATCTGTCCAGTCCTTTGTCCCTGATGCCCAGGAAACTTGCGATGTGTTTGTGGTTTAGGGTAGCTAAAGCTTTTGGTCTTCTTCGCACGAATTGATCAAATCGTTCCTGGTTTGTTAAGGCGGCAAGAGCGAATGCGTGCGCTTTTAGCAATTGGTGATAATGGTCTCGGATACGTTCTGTCAATGGACGCAACTCTCCAAACTCTAATTCCAACTGGTTGAAATTTTCTTTTTCGATATAAAGAAGAATACTTTCTTCCATGGTTTCCACCCGGCTGTCTGAGGGTTGCTGGCTAAAAAGGCCTGGCGTGGTATACACAAAATCTCCCGGAAACCACATCCATGTGGTTTCGGCATTTCCTGTTTGGGGTTGTACGGTGACCTCCCTGGCGGATCCCGAAACGATAAAATATAGGGCTTGATGCACTGCTTTAGTCCGCAGCAGGTTTTCTCCTCTTGGTGTTTGTGTTTCATGAAGGTAAGTCCGCAGCTTTAAGTTCAGCAAGGGGTCCAGGCCCTGGAACTTTTCAAGGGTTCTTAGAAAGAATCTGAAAGCATGTTCGGAAATCATGACAATGGTTTGATTGAAAGCGATTGAACTTAGGTCTTACAAAGGACAGCATATAATGCGCCATCCCCCACTCACCTGTAGACGTGCTGGTTCCAAGGTGAAAAAATAAAACCTTTCGTTCCTAACTTTTTACGCCACTATACACAGGGCTTACACCTGTACTACTTTTACTTACGCCAAGCCTGTTTCGACAGAATTTCTTGCAGAAATAGTCGATTTCGTGTAGACTGATCCTGGTTTCGTGTAATCTTTTAGGCCAATAGGCTGGCTTGGGCTAGTTTGGCCCATGTGACAAATAAAACAAACTATAATATTCGATTGCATTCAATAGCAATGCTCCGCACTCCCCTCCTTCCGGTCCAGGCTGAACTGGTTGAGAATCTCCAGGAATTAAAACAGGCTATTCGGTCCTCCTCTGAGGACTTCTACGGGCTGATTAAAGACTGTGGATATGCTAATCTGGATCAGCTGCCGACTCGTGTAAAATATACTTTATGGAAGTATTTTAATAGGGCAAGATATCGTTCTACGCCTTTCGCCAGTTTTGGCGCGGTCTCTTTGGTCAAACTTTCTGGCTTGAAAAGTTTAGAGCGGATAGTAATTGATCGGCAACAGCGTCTCCGCACTTTTGCTGATTGGAGCACTGTTCCGGACGCCCCGGGTATTTATGATGCTGATGAGCCGGGACTTCTGTTGTTTACAAACAGCAGCTACTATTTTATAAAAGATAAGATTCGTGCGATCACTTGCCATAATCAGCAGTTCCAGATCTCAGAGTTTATGAGTTCTGAGCTGGTGCTGAAAATCCTGAAGTTGTGTGACCGTCCTGTAAGTATTCAGCAGGTGATGAATTCGCTTTCTGCAGAAGAGATAAGGCAAGTCCATACTGAAGATCTGCTGAATGGGATGATCCAGGTTCAGCTGCTCCTTTCCTCCCGCCAGCAAAATATCATTGGCAGGGATTACTTAAGGGGATTGATTCCCCAGGTAATTGCCGAGAAGCGGTACGTAATTGCTGACCGAGAGCACTTATCGGGCAATATCAAGCCAGTCCTAGTTAAGCATTTGGTTCCTATGATTAAAAAACTGGCTAAAATTTCCCAGGGAAATGTGAGTCTGGCGCTTTCGAACTTTGCATCCAGATTCTATGCTAAGTTTGGCGACCGGGAAATCCCTTTAATGCAGGCCCTGGATATCGAGTCTGGTGTTGGCTATGATGACCTGGAGATGGCGGCGGAGGATCAGGCGCTTTTCCCCAATTTGGATCGTTCGAGGATAGAAGAACCGGGGGATCAACAAATCAAAAATATGCTACTGTCTACTTTGACTTCGGGTATGGAATCTGATAAGGATGGTATCGACTTAGCAGCTGTAAAAACGGAAGGCCTGCTTAATGTACATGCTTTTCCAAATACTTTTAATGTTATGGCTGTTACCAAAGCCGATGATTTATGGATCCAATCCATTGGTGGAAGTACAGCAAATGCCATCTTTGGCCGTTTCAGTTTGGAAGATGAGCAATGGACTGAGGCTTGCAGGAACATTGCAAATATTGAGCAGCAGGCTAATCCTGATGTGATTTTATTTGATGTCGGATATACCGGGGATCCACATACGGACAATATCAACAGGCGTGCATCAATTTATGCCTATGAGCTGAACATCCTGAACTTCGACTATTCTGAAGATCCTATCCTGATATCGGATATCATGGTGCATGTCCGTGCGGGAAAAGTGTTCCTGAGATCTCAAAGACTCAATAAAAGATTAGTTCCCAAGATTGCAAGTGCCTATAACTACAAAAGATCTGATTTATCATTGTTCCGGTTCCTATGTGATCTGCAGTCCCAGGAGATCCTCACCCATCTTGCAGTGGATTTACAGCAAATCGTTCCCGGCCTTAGCTTTTATCCAAAGGTTTATTTCGGGAATATTATCCTTGCGCCGGCGAAATGGTTGATCAAACTGGATGATGTTAATATGGGTTCTGGTGATAGATTAGAAGAGTTTGTGATCAGTCATTTTATGAAGCGCGCTATACCATTTTGCTTTAAAGCTGGATCCAGTGATCAAACGCTGTACTTTGATCTGGATAGTAGTGCTGACACCTGGGCCTTTTCTCAATATTTGAAAAAAAATAAGGCGTTTTACATTTCGGAAGTAGCTGTGGCGACAGGCGGCGGCGTTGATGATCAGAACGGCAATAGTTATCATGAAGAGTACGTATTTACCCTTCACCACGATTCAGAAATTCACCAGGGGATAGCTGAAGAATCAAACCCAATCTATGTTGCTGACCACTCGATTATCCCTCCTGGTGGCAACTGGTTATACTTTGAAATTTACTGCCATCCAAATTACATGAATAATTTGATTCTGGAGGTGATTAAACCACTGATGGCGAATCACATGCAGAATATTAAAAACTGGTTCTTCGTTCGTTATAATGAAAATGGAGACCATCTCCGCCTGCGCATTCAGCTCCATGATCCTTGCGGTTCACAAAGGATTATCGCTGATCTTGCTGCAATGCTACGATGTGATTTGGAATTGGGTGTGGTTTCGGATTTTCTCATCAAAACTTACAAAAGGGAATCTCAACGCTACCAGGCGCTTAACATAGAGAGGGTAGAAAGTCATTTTTGTTTCGATAGCAATTTTGTTAGCTCCATCCTACCCTCTGAATTCAGCAGTGGCCAGTTGTATAAATTGATCGAACTGGCCCTCAGGGAGATTCTGAAATCTGGTGTTATTGCCCGGGATGCTTTAACTGCCTGGGTTGACAACGCGTCAGAAAGTTACAACGCAGAGTTTGAATTGAAACCCTCGGATTTTAAACTTATGAACCAAGCGTTTGAAGATTATAAAAGAGTTGAGATCCCTCAGTTAGCAGTCTGTGAACGATTATGCTTTGATAAATTTACCGCATCATTTATCAAATGTTTGCATGAATGCAAGGACTTGAAACGCGAACAACTTTTTGCTGATTTCATGCACATGCACTTCAACCGCTTGTTTCCTAATCGGCAAAGAGAACATGAAATGAATTTTTATTTTCTTATGACTAAAATGAAGAAATTTGATCGATCTCGACGTATAATTCACTAAAAAGGCTCAAAAAACACACTTTTTTAGTTAATTTTTTACAATTTTTGATTATTTTACCAGCTCCTATTGTTATGAATAAAAAAATAAATTGCGTCATTGTAGATGACGATCGCTTCGCTATTGAAACGCTTGAAGATTACATCAGGCACTTGCCTAACTTACGGCTCTTAAAAACTTACACGAACTCCGTTGAGGCTGCCAGTGAATTATCTTTTATGAATGAACGTGTACTGATCTTCCTGGATATTGATATGCCCCACTATTCTGGTTTGCAACTGGCTGAGAAACTTAAGGATAAGAGCTTTCAGGTTATTTTTACTACTGCCCATTCGAATTATGCGGTGGATGCATTCCGGGTCAGGGCCCGTCATTATTTACTTAAGCCCATTGGTCTCGATGATTTTATAGACGTGGTGACCGATGTGATCGCGCATACCCCTGAATGGCTGATGGAAGACGCTCAAGATGCAGAAGCCTTGTTCCTCCGCACCGGAGAGCGCAATAAGCTAACCAGGGTCTTAAAGAAAGACATCATTTACATTCAGGGAGCTGGCAACTATGTCGATGTTTTTCTTGATGACCTGAGACTATCCACTTATATGACCATGCTGGAAATGGAGGCGCTGCTTGAAAAAGATCAACGTTTTTATAGGATACAAAAGTCGTACATTATCAACGAAAGGCATATCAAGAAGATCGATGGCAACACAATTTATCTGCTCGGCCACAAGGTTTCCATGAGTATCAACTACAATGAAAAATTCGTCAACTATTTAAATGCCTGTACCCTTAGATCAAACCGGATTAATTCGGCTTGATCATTTTGTTAGTTTCAAATGTGTCAATCATTGTTCCTGTCTTGACGACGGTCAAAGTCCCCAAAGTGGGATCAGACATGTTCATCTTTTTCTGATGGTTTGACTTAAAAACGTATACAGTTTTCGATGTCAAAAGAAGGCTTTTATTTTGTTTCATGATTAAAAATACCCGCTTTTGACGCTTAGCATTTAAAAATTACATGACTAACCCTTTCACTTACGCGAAACCACTAAATTCTGGTAAAGACGGGCTCGACCGCTTTGTCCAAAAATATAAAGTGCATGTCTTGGCATGGTCTTGCTTCGTTTTGAACGAAGTATTCGCTGCCGGATACGCCTCGGGCGAATTCGGACCGCCAATTAATTATCTCGTTTTCTACGGGCTAAACATTGGTCTATTTTATTTCAGCGCGCTGTTGGTATTACCAATAGTTTTCCGGGACCGGAAACAAACCTTCTGGCGTCTACCGGTCCTGATGATGAGTTTGATCTGCGGGTATTTGATTATCGCTTATGCGCTAAAGAATATTCTATTGTCAAAGCAGATTGCGGAGGGTTTGGTTACAGTCAATTTCGATCGAACCTTTATTACAGGGTCATTGTGGAGATCGAGTTTCTACATCGGACTGTCTTTTGGCTTCTATTTCCTAAACGCATTTGTTAAATCACAGTATGAAAATAGCGAGTTGGAACGAAACGCACTAAAGTCAGAACTTCGGGAGAAAGAAACTGCCGTGGAGCTATCAAATGCCAAAAACGCATTTCTGCAAGCTCAAATTAGTCCGCATTTCCTCAATAGTGCACTGAATTTCTTGCACAGTCACATCCGGAAGTTATCTCCTGCAGTGGCTGAGTTAATCGTATTATTGTCAAAGATCACCCGGTTCGCAGGCAGTGCTGAATACAGTTCCGCTATTGTCCCACTAAAAGAGGAACTTCAGCAGGTATCCTCATTGATACAACTTTGGAGTATTATTAAAGATCACAAGATCTACATCCGGTTTGAGTACAATGAGGCCGCGAAGGAAGTTTTGACCATACCGCTCCTGCTGCTGACCCTGACTGAAAATGTATTTAAACATGGTGATATTTATAATCCGGAAATGCCAGCGAGGATTTCTGTTAAGAAGTATAATGATGCTTTCCTGATCATAACGGAGAACGCGATCCAGGAAGCCCATCATGCTTCCGGACATCATTCCGGTTTGATTAATATCGAACACAGACTGAACTATATTTACGGCGAGGCGGCAATGATTAATTACGGCCCGGTGTCCAGGGATAAGTTTGTCGTTAGTGTATTTATTCACTTAAGGTCAAACCAAAAACCAGGTTAAAAAGTATATCCTCTCTAAATCGACACAGCTACCGTTTTTACCAACTAGTGGCGGGGCCAGCTATTGCCTCAAATTAGTAACTAAAGCACATATACTACAGCATTTTCAACAGTGAGTCTGTAGAAATGTATCCTAAAATTTAAAAATTATTCCTAAATGCATACCTTTTCAAAAAACTTACAACACTTCGTAGCCTTTTCCATCTCGCCTTCAAAACTCATGGAAAAAAACTTAAACATGGCTGATTTTAAAATTTGGAAGGCCTCTGTTAGAAATTTCACAGATGAACTCAAATTTCGATTGGCCACGAAGTTTTTGGGAGAAGACGGCGAAGAATCGAAAAAAAATTCGATGAGAAGCTTACAAGAACTACTCGTCGCGCAGAATGACAAAATTAACGATTACTTTTTTAAGGAGCGACACCTTTGGCTGAGACACAATGCTTTTAGAGAGATCAAGGCAATGTATATCTATTCTCAGAATCAGCTGGACGACCTGTTGAATCATATGGCAAGAAATTATGCTTTTTACTTCGATGATCAGGTTAAATTTTCCAGCAGCCAACTCAAATCGGCAATTCCAGCGGCAAGAGCTAAAGTCAGTTCTTTGCAGCATTACCTCACTATGTACCTGATACATCCTGACTTAATCCAGCTAATCTCCAATGACCTTAACCAGCTCTTACGTAATAAAAACTACTCCTCCGAGAACCATAAGTTTATACTTGTTGTTGTAAGCAGCTTGTTGAAAGTAAAGAACATATCGATGGCTATTTTGGTTACAGAACTCATTAGACATAACTTCAATACACCCGCTTTTTACAAATATATCACAGAACGCTTTCATGCCAGATTATTAACTCTTGGCGGTCTTCATAAACAACTTGAATTGATCGTTTTGGAAAAAGATGAACTGTTCCGGGCCAGAGAATTAACTGAAATAAAGTTCACAAACCAACGTCCGACGATCAGGGCAGATTTTCTGAACTATTTAAATGAAAAATATGAGCATACAAATACCTTGATCGAAATTAAAAGACATGAGCTAAAAGATCGGTTTGAACCGGATCATCTGCTTAGGATATTGCTAAATACATCCGTCCCTCAACTTGGCTTATTTATTCGCCTGCTTGTTGAAAATGATATAGTGCAACAAGCAAAAATGGCGGATCTATTTAAATTCTTCTCCTCAAATTTTTACACGAAAAATGCAAACTTCATCTCCGCAAAGAGCTTGCAAGATAAGTCTACCTCGGTTCGCTTAACTGATGCCTTGAAGTTGTACCGATTTTTTAAAAGTAGCATGGAATGGTTGGATGTACACTTTCACGTAAAAGACCATAACCGTGCGATGAGGTAAAAAATATTTTATTTTTCTGTGAAAATCGGCGTTTCTGCCCATTACAGAGCTGGGTGGAATATTCTTTCCACCCTTGTACACTAGTTTCACCTGGCCAATTCCGGTTGATTTGCAGCATGAGACTAAAAGAATTGAGTTTTGTAATGCTGGATGCGGTGAGTAAGGGGACTGATGAAGCTTTGTATGCTGCAAATGCGCTACCTGATACGCTTACTAAAGCTCAGGCTTACGGCATCTATGGTCGGTCCAATGTTGACCGCTGGATCCAGGAAGGCCTGATCCATCCGGTAAAAAAACAAAATTCCTCTTCGAAAAAATTCATTGACCGGTTGAAGCTCGAGGCAGTAGCACGGGCCAGCAACCGGACAACTTACCTGCCGGTGGCAGATAGATAGACGTAATCGTCTGGAAAGTACTGATTTCTATTGGGTCGAAGCATTTACCCGCGAGGAGTGGGTAAATTATGTGAATTTGTATGCTTACAGAAGGTTGTTGCAATCATCTGGAACCATGCATCGAACCGTAGGCAGCCAGTTTTGGCCGGGGAGGTAGATCCCTGACGCAGGTAGACCCGAAAGAAACAAAGGGGGAGGCAGTTTAACTGTCTCCCTCTTTGTGTTTAATGCTATCCCATCTAACTTAAATCAAATTCATTCCTCAACTAGGCTGCCTCAGCTCTGCAAGCATCAATTTTAGATGCCGGATATGGTGTGGATCGGGATAGAAAACCTTTATTAATTTTTTATTTATGGAAATAAGCATACACATACTGAAGTTGCTGTTGCAGGAGTCAGCTAAACTTGGCGCCTTAAAGACGCTCTGTGCCTGTGGCAAAATACGCTCCTATCTAAAACAATCAGAGGCCTTCCGCTTGTACGGAAGGCGAACTGTTATGGCTTGGGTCGAGCAAGGTTTGATCAATCCATACAAGGATGGCGACCTCAACGCCAGCTGGCGGATTGACCGGGTGGAGGTGGCAAGTCTATATGCTGCAATTCAACTGAACAAACATATTCACTATGGACAACTTAATACTGAGTCGCATTGACCGTGCTGTGGCTGACAATATCCAGGATATTCAGCGATCTTTCGGTTCACAAGCTGGAATTGTTCAGGATTTTATTGTTTTTATCTCTAAAAGGCTGAAAACGGATTTGTTTGGTTATACCCGGTTTACCATTCAGGATTTCTGCGAACACACCGGACGGCGGCGACAGGAATTGGCGATGATTCATCCTGATTTTATTTCCGGGAAGTCATCGCCTCCGATTATACATGGATTTGCTTTCCAAACTGTGTTGGATTTCGCCCTGTATACCATGCTGGAAAGAAATCTGATCTTCAGCTCATCTTACAGCTACAAGCTGAAAGATGCAGTTATCCAACTTCACAGCTTTCCGATTTTGAAAGATTTGAAGCTGAACTTTGTTCGTAGTTCAAACGAACAGAAGATCTATGATATCCGGGTATCAGATGAACTGATGAACGGCTTTTTGAGCCGCTATTACACGTTGAATGCAGAATGCTATAGAATTGTTGGCAAAGGACGTGGCGGAGACAGCAGGAAAAAATTGGTGATGTATCTCTCCAAACTGGCACATGTCCTGGCTTCATCAGGTACTCTGGAAACTGTGGTTCCCCTTGACCGATTGTGTAGCTTGGCGGATATTTATGATGTACGTCCGGCACACAGAAAGCAGAACCTGGCCAGGATGCTGGGTATTATTGCCGGTTCTGGAGGGTTTGGCCTTGATTTTTTCTTTGTCAGTCAGCCCGCCTATGCTGTGAGGTTGGTTTTTAAACCTCTTGTTGCTGGTCGGGTGTTGCAGGTGGAACATCTATTTTACCACAAACTATTGATCAACATGCGGGCATTGTTTGATTCACTATATGGTAAGGAGAAGTGTGGTGCCGGATTTGCATTCGATGAGGATCCTTTTCAGCTTTGGTTGGTCAGCAGTTCAGCTGATCCGGAAGCCAAAGCACAGGTACTATCGCAGGCCTATTACCTCACATTGAACCTGAATGTAAATACCAGAGAAGCTTTGTCTATGATTCGTTCGGGCAATTTCTTGTCCCTTCTGGTTGTCCGGTAGTTCGATTTTACTGTCCCCTAGTTCGACGTTGCTGTCCGCCTGTTCGATTTTTTCTGCGGTTTGTTTGCTTACCTGCCTTCATATTGTCCGGTAGTTTGATCTTACTGTCCGCTAGTTCGGCATTTATTCATGTGTGTGATGCAAGTTTCATTTGCTGTCCGGTGGTTCGGCTTCGATATCGGGCATTTCTTGCCCTTGGGACCTGTTGGCTGTCCGACAGTTCGATCAATAGAATAGTTTAAATAATTAAAATAAAATAGCAGCGATCGCTTTTCAGCTTCCGCTGTCAAAAAAAGAACCAGAAAATTATGGATTTAATTGCTAAAAGAGCACGTGAGATCAAGGATACGATTTCCATGATCGACTTTTTAGGTAGGCTGGGTTTCCAGCCGGCCAGTAAACCTTCCAGGGAAACCAAGTACATCAGCCCCTTGCGCGATTCTGATACTGATGCTTCCTTTTCGGTAAATGATGCAAAAGGCGTTTGGCGGGACTATGGTACAGGTCAGGGCGGCAACATCATCGATTTCGCGATGTTGTATTGGAAAGGCTTGCGTTTCACCGAAGCGCTGGATAAGATTTCCGAGGTATGCAATATGGCTATTGATTCCGGGAATGCGCGTACTGAGGGACGCAAACGCATACGGCCCGCCGTGCAAATTCCTAATTACAAGGTCGAAGAGGTCAAACCTTATGGGGGAAACGCAGCGATCAACAATTTTCTTAGCACACGTGGTGTGCTGCAGGCAGCAGAAGGCAGGATTTCCGAAGTGTATTATTACGTTCAGGATGATAAAGGAGTTCGGAAAAATTACTTTGCCTCAGGTTGGCAGAACGAATTGGGTGGTTGGGAAGTGCGCAATAAGTACTTTAAAGGATGTCTTGGAAAGAAAGGACTGACTTTTATCTCCCGTGACCCCAAGCAACTTGTGGTTTTTGAAGGTTATATGAATTACCTGAGCTGGGTAAATGACAACCGGCTTTCGGAAAAAAGTGTTCTGGTACTCAATTCGCTCGCACTTCTGGAATCGGGGATTAAAAAAGCCTCCAGTTTTTCTGATATCGATCTTTTCATGGATCACGATAAAGCTGGCATAGCAGCTACCCTGGCTTGGAAGCAGGCTCTGCCCTATTCAGTTGATAAGTCTGCTGTCTATTCAGGTTATAACGATTACAACGAAAAGACGATGGCAGAACTGAAGGAGGCGAAAATGTACACCTCTATTGCAAGATAGATTCAGTTTTTTATTTCCATTGCTAAGTATCCTGCTAATATCTCACATCATCATCGTCAGCAAACTTCATAATGAGCCTATTTGCAACCGGTTTGATATTGCTCAATAAAATTACACCAGCAAGGATTTCGACAACAGCCAGGTAATTGATATTTTTTGTTTCCGTCTGAGTGGTAAAGGTCTTGTTGTCAAAACTATTGGTTTGAGAATTGAAGTTCTGTTCCGTCTTGGTTTCGCTATTGAAGTTATACGTGAGGAAGCCTCCTAGACCATGTATAGTGATCAGCACTCCTATTGCCAGCACCATGGCTTTGTAAAAAGTTCCCTTGTCGCAGTTTCCTGATATCGTTTCCGATTCTTTCATTCCAAATAAGATCAATAGTTTCTCGGTTCGAAGTAAGGAATAGAAAGCAAAGCCCCCTACGACCACAATATTTAAAACCATGTTGAAACCAATTAGCATCATAAAGGAGTTGTGTATACCTCCACCAGTAGCAAATAGCGATAAGAGACCCACTCCGGTGACTATTCCGCCAAGAGATTGAATGAATTGCCACAAGGCTACGATGCCGGTTAACTTCAGAGCGATGGTGAAAAGCGTTGTAGATTTCATACGAGTTTGTTTTAGCCAAGATAAGGGAATGTTTTCAATTTTCGGCGGCCTACCCACCTGCCTTGTCAGGCATTTAGGTCTGAAATCATAAGCATCCCGCATTTTGATTTAATCCCTGCAAGAAGTCTTTTTGTCCGACAATATTCCTGCGGAACATCTTGTCCAAAAAGTTTCTTGCCTTACCTGCCGCTCGTTCCTCGGGCGTAAGGAGTTAAGCCATCTCGCAACTCGATGTCTTTTTATGGAGCATAAAGAAAAAAAGCCTGACGGCAGAAAGCTCGCTGGAAGGCCGGTGTTGGAGTCTGGTAAGCGGATTCGAAAGATTGATGCCCGCTTTACTGAAGAGGAATACCAACTGATCCGGGATATGGAGAAAACGCTGGGCTTAAAAAAGACGGATATAGTGCGGATGCGGGTGCTTGGGTCCGCTTCATCCCAGCTCCTGAATGCAAAGGATTTAATTGCAGCGCTGGATGGCGTTGGCGCGGAGCTTGGAAAGAGTGGCAGCAATATTAACCAGCTTGCCCGGTATGCAAATATCCTGCAAAAACGAGGCATGCTTTCGGTACAGGTGCTGGATCATTTCAACTTACTTTTTGAAAAATATCTCAGTAATCAGCAGATGTTGGAATTGACCTTGCGCAAGATCATGCGCGCGATGAGCAAGTGATTTTGTTCATTCTTCATGCGGTTCACTGGTTCATTGGATATTGGATTCATTTGCTCCAATCGAACTGTGTAGCTTGTTACTGGGATGCCTGGTTCATCCGATCAATTATTGATATGTTCATAAGATTGTTAATATCTGATGAAATAGCTCTGTCGCTCATTGGTTTCTATGATCTTTCGCTCTTCAGCTCAACTGTTCATCCTTTCATTAGTTCATCATGATTGTAAAGTTTCTTTCTAAATCGGCTTCCTTCAAAGGTGTATCTTACAATACCCGTAAAATAGATAAGAATAAGGGTGAGTTGATGAAGGTGTCGGGATTCGGTCCGCTCCAGGGCATTAATGGCCTGCGTCCCAAGGATTACATCAACTACCTTAAGGCCGTTTCGGCGCAGAACCCGAGGGTGAAACTACCGCAGCTTCATTTAGCGATCTCGACTAAAGGGCGTTCGCATTCAGGCGAACAATTGACTGAGATTGCCGAGCAATGGCTTAAAGAGATGGGTTATGGCGAGCAGCCATACCTGATCATATTTCATAAAGATACCGCCAATAACCACGTACATGTGGTCTCTACCCGCGTGGATAAACAGGGCAAAAAGATCAGCAGTGCTTACGAAAAGCTCAGGGCGATGACTGCTTTGCACCGGGTGATGAAGATGGATGAAGTTGAACAGGCGAAAGCGGACCTGGATGTTGCTTTGAGTTATAACTTCAGCACCAAAGCTCAGTTCATGCTTTTGCTAGAAGCAAGGGGTTATGCCGTTCGGGAGTTTGATGGAAAATTCCAATTGATCCGATCCGCTAAGGTTGTTCATGAGTTTAATGCGTCCTTGGTTACTGATCAAATGAAGTCTTATGTTTTTCCTGAGCTGCGCCAAAAGCAGATGACAGCAGTCTTTCACCGATACGCGGCTTTGTACAATACAACTTTGGTTCAGGATGTGGTTCGATTGCCGAGAGGTTCGGAGAAAAAAGGCGCGGGTTATCATTCGGATTTCTCGATCTACTTAAAAGAGGCTTTTGGCTGGGAGCTAATCTTTCACGGTAAGCCAGGCAAGCCAGCTTATGGTTATACAATTATTGACCATGAACAGAAACAGGTCTTCAAAGGTAAACAGGTGATGGACATGAAAGCGCTTTTGGCGTACGAAGTACAGGTGGATCCGGAAGTACTGTCGCGGGTATCTGATAAGATACCATTAAGATCTGTAGCTGCAGGATCTTATTATCCCTTGTTCCTTGAAGATAACACAGCTGGAAAGTCTCCTGTTTCCAGTGATTGGAGGCTGGATGCTTTTGCTGATCAAGACGCTACGCTTTCCTCACCAATTAACATTTCAATTTCCGATGACATTGACGACGAGGCCATTCATGGCCGGAACCGTCAGCGAAAAAGACAGGCACGTACCAATACACGCTGAGTTTTAATTATACTTTATTTTATTCCTATCCTCTATTTATTATGGTCATTATTATCGGCAACCAAAAGGGTGGCGCTGGAAAAAGCACGCTGACCTTACTGCTGGCCAACTACCTGACTGGGGTCAGGCAATGCAAAGTCACTGTGATTGATATGGATTACCAGCAGTCCATTTCCCAAAAATTCCAGAAAGCAAAGCTGCTGGAGAATGAAGAGGCTTACCAGGTGATGGCCGCTAGTCTGGAACAATACCCGGCTATGGAACGGGTTTTAAGTGAGAATCCAAAAGATGTGGTTCTTGTGGATCTTCCAGGAAAACTTGACGATGATGGTTTGATACCTGTGTTTCGCTCTGCGGACCTAGTGCTTTGCCCCTTTTGTTATGACGAACTCAGTTTCGACTCAACAGTACTATTTTCGCTGGTCTTAAGCAACATCAATCCTGAAGTAGAGATCACATTTATTCCTAATCGAATTAAGGCGAACGTGCGTTATGAAACAAAAATGGAGATCGATGAACAGTTGAGTCATTTCGGTACAGTAATCTCAGCTTTGCCCGACAGGATACATTTTCAGCGGGTGACTACATTCCGGACACCAGAGGAAATCGTGGATTTAGTGGATGGAGTTTTTGATGAGTTTTATAACAACAACCTGGCCTTCCTTTTAGACGGTCTAACTGTAGAAGATCTGGAGGATGAGGATGACTGAGATGAAATCCCTGGCCGATAAGCTAAGGGCAAGTGTCGCTGAGCCGGCTAATGTGAAATCGGTTACTTCTGGAAAAGATTCCAGGAAAAAGTCTACTGCAGGTTCCAATAGCAGTAAGCCATTCGCTCCGGAAATACTGCAAAAAATTCTGGATTATGATACTTCTTCACACAAAACGATGGTGCATGCCCGCTTTGATGCGAAAACAGCGAAGATGCTAGGACATTTTAAGATGGCTACTGGCGTGGAGCATACGCGGATCGCTGCATTCGCTGTAAAGTACTTATTTGATTGCCATCCTGAACTAAAAACGTTAATCAAGAATTATATCGAAAATTTAGAATTATGAGCTTTTTGACTTTTACTGCCACCCTATGTGGTGTCTATCTGCTGTATTATGCAGTACTGATCGGAATTGACCTGATGGTTAAGCCTGGGTCCCTGGGCGCGGCGTCCAAAACTTTAATTATTGAGGGTTTGGTAAGTCCTGAAAAGGTTACGCTCGCCGATGTCGGCTTTAAGGAAGTAGTGAAAGCTGATTTAGTCTCAGCTGCTGCTGTGGGTCTGGGGGGTGTTTCTCTCAAAGATGTGTTCGAATTGTCCAGGGCGAAGGCTTTGGAATACACCCGCCCGGTAAGTTTCTGATGAAAGCGCCATTGTTAATATTCTGGCTGACAGTTATGATAGGCATGCTTTTCGGTTTCCCCGGATATGCTCAACCTGGCATTTCTGAATTCCAGCAAGTCAATACGGACTTAAAACGCTCCTTCTTTTCGGCATCTGATGCCACGTTTATACTGGCTGCGATCTTTGGGATTTGTGGCGCAGTACGGATCTACTACAATATGCAGATGGGCAAGAACAAGTTTACGGCCGATGTTACGGCCTGGTTCCTTGCCGCTCTGTTTATGATACTGATGGGGCCGTTTCTGCGTGCCCTTTTTGGTTTGTAAAGCGCCAGGTCTGGCCTTTGCACCCGGCTGCTGTAGCAGCCCTATAATATCTCTTTTTTTCATTTCATGTCTTACAAAAAAAAGCTGGTGCTGGCACTGTTAATTGCCATTACCCAAACGGCTGCTTTTGCGCAAAGCGGCGTCAACGGTTTAAATACCGCGACAACAACCCTTAAAACTTATGTTGGTCCGGTGACCAATACGACCCTGGTGATCGGGGGCATCGTCGGCCTGGTCGGTGGCCTGCGGGTCTATTCCAAATGGAACAGTGGCGACCAGGACATCAACAAGGAACTCATGGGCTGGGGTGGTTCCTGCCTGTTCCTGGTGCTGTCCTCGCTGATCGTGAAAGCCTTTTTCGGTCTGTAAATGCACCGGAGCTTTAATGTATACAAGGGGCTGGAACGGCCGCTTGTATACAGGGGCTTCCAGGGGAAGTTCATCTACTGGGGCATTGGCTCGGTACTGGTCGGACTTTTAATTGGTGCTTTAACGATGGCTATTTTCAGTATGCTGTTGGGTGTTTTGCTGCTTGCAGCTTGCATTGGTGGTGGACTGATGTACACGCTTTCCATACAGAAAAAAGGCCTGCACAATAAAAACCGGTCAGCCGGATCAGTATTCATCCATCAGACCCGTATCGTTTCTGGCTTTAAAGCAGTATGCCATGTCTAAGCGTCAGGTATTTAAACTGCCTTATATTGGGATTGACCACTATGGGGACATGGATTTGCTTTATGGGCTTAACGGAGAGTTTTCAGTAATCATACGCATCACGAACCCGGTGTTGCAATACAGCGGTTCGTCCGATGCCTACCATGAGTTTCATAGCCTGTTTAGTAACATAATCGCCCTACTGGGCAGCGGGTATTTGATCCAAAAGCAGGACATCATTTCACGGTCGCCCTATGTGGGTAAACCCGCGAAGGAGTACCTGCAGGAAAAATATAACCGACATTTCGAAGGACGGGACGCCTTGCAAATCGCTACTTACCTGACGATTACAAGGCCGGTCGTAAAATCATCACGTTATGCCTTCGATCCGGCAGTGTTGAGGGATTTCAGCCAGGCAATCGGCAAAGTATTGGGCGTTCTGGATGCTTCGGCTTGCCAACCTGCTTTGTTGAAAGAACCTGAGATCAACAAGCTGGTGATGCGGATGCTGAGCATGAAATTTAGTTCTGCTCATTTGGCGTTGGAGAATTTCTCTCCCCAGGATACCCAGCTAAATATGGGCTCGCAGGCTGTTCGCAGCATTTCACTGGTCGATGTGGATCAGATCGAACTTCCTTCTGCTCTAGAAACGCATACGGTGCTTTCAGAAAATGATACGGTCCGTGGATTCCCTGTTGATCTTTTTGCCTTTTTGATTAAGGTACCAGATTTCAATTGCATTGTTTACAACCAGCTCATCCATGTTCCGGATCAGCCCTCCACTTTGCGCAAGCTTAAGGTGAAGCGCAAGCGGCATTCGGGGATCCCCGATCCCGCGAACAACCTATGCGTGCAGGACATTGACCTGCTGCTTGACGATGTGGCCAGGGATGGATTGCTGCTGGTGAATGCACATTTCAATATCCTGGTCTGCGCCGATCAGGCTAAGCTACAGGCGGCCTGTAATTTCGTGGAAAGCGGGCTGTTCCAGTTGGGCATCACTCCCGGAAAGAATGCCTACAATCAGCTCGAACTGTTCCGGACAGCTTTGCCCGGGAATGGTGTAGAGCTGAAAGATTATGACTGGTTCCTGAGCAGCAGCGATGCAGCGATTTGTTTGATGTTCAAGGAGGCTTTTCAGGTGGATGACCCATCGGATTTCCTGATCCGTTTCACCGACCGGCAGGGCATTCCCATTGGGGTCGACCTTTCTGACCTGCCGATGAGTACGGGAAGGATGAGCAACCGCTCCCGTTTTGTGCTGGGTGGTTCCGGTACGGGTAAGTCTTTTTTCATGAACTCAGTTTTAGAACAGTACATGCTCTACAACATGGATGTGGTGATCGTGGACACGGGTAACTCCTATTCGGGACTTTGTGATTATTACGGTGGCAAGTACATCACTTACACTGAGCAAAAGCCGATCACAATGAACCCCTTTGCCATGTCAGAGTCTGAGTTCAATATTGAAAAGAAAGACTTCCTGGTCACACTGGTGAGTCTGCTTTGGAAAGGTGCCGAAGGAGTTTGCTCGGGCATTGAATATGATGTGATTGCCCAGGTCGTTTCTGCTTATTATTCGATTTACTTTCTTTTAGGTGCGTCTGATTCTGATGGATTTTCGATTACAGAACTCAGTTTCAATTCCTTTTATGAGTTCGCTCTGGTCCGCATTTCGCAGATTAAAGCTGAAGAGCAAATCCATTTTGACCTGGAGGAGTTCCGGTTCAGGCTTAAAAAATTCTATAGAGGCGGTGAGTACGATAGTATCTTGAATGAAAATGCTGATGAATCTTTGTTTTCTGCTCCCTTTATAGTCTTCGAAATTGACAATATCAAGGAGTCAAAAATTCTGTTTCCTATTGTGACGCTGACGATTATGGACGTCTTCCTCCAGAAGATGCGACACAGGAAAGACCGTCGGAAAACCTTAGTCGTTGAAGAAGCCTGGAAAGCGATAGCATCTCCCCTCATGGCTTCATATCTCGTCTATTTGTACAAAACCGTCCGTAAATTCTGGGGTGAGGTCATCGTGGTGACGCAGGAGCTTTCCGATATCCTAGGGAACCCGGTAGTTAAGGATACCATTGTCTCCAATTCGGGAACAATTTGCCTCCTAGATCAAAGCAATTTTAAGGACAATTATGATGAAATCGCAAGGTTACTTTCCATCTCTGAGACTGAACGCAGGAAAATCTTTACGGTCAATAAACTGGACAACAAGTCCGGTCGAGGACGCTTCAAGGAGGTGTATATCAGGAGGGGTACAGTCGGAGAAGTGTATGGCGTAGAAGTTTCGATCTATCAGTATTTGTGCTACACGACAGAGAAGCCGGAAAAATCAGCGGTTGAAATGTATGTTAACAAATTCGGAGATTATCCGAAAGCGCTGAATGCGTTTGTCGCAGATTTGGATAAGAGTGGTTTGCCCTTATCCAGGTTTGTTTCCGCCATTAATTCAGGTTCCGGATTCGGTTAAAACCGTTTATTCATACTTGAATTCAAATGGCTGGTAAACCCTGCACCTGACCGGCTCCCCATCTCGTGTTCCGGGCTCGTATTTAACTGTCAGCTTTAAAATTCTGACCAGTTCATTTTTCATGGTTTCCGGCCCGGTTCCTTTAACAGTGTATGCGGATACGCTGCCATCTTTTTCAACGAGGCTGGCGACCTCCACTTTTGTAGGGATCTTGTTCTTTTTGAATACTGCTGAAGCAGTGAACTCTTTATTTATGAGTTTGTATTGCGGCTCCCAGCCAAGGGTTGGTTGAGGCAGCTGAAGATCATGCCCATTGGATGGCGTCTTGTCATCATAGATAGTCGTATCATTAGCCAGCGTTTCCTTAGAGGCACTTTGGGCTTTGCTGATCTGATGGATGCCATTAAGGCTGATGGTGAGTAAGGTGAGTAGCAGAATTCTGTGCATGGGTTCAGTGTTTGGCTAAAGTTAAACGAATGAACTCATTTTTTAAATTAAATCTTTAGCTATGTATAAAAGAATAATGCTTTTCTGGCATTTGGTGTTAATGAGTCTGTTTGTGCAGGGACAGACCTTATATGTGGATCCGGCAACTTCAGCTGCGATGTATGCGCACAGCGCGACCATTGATAACCAACTGAACCGAACAAATAGCAACCTAACGCTGATCCAGCGCGGACAACTGGCTGTTTCAGGACAACTAGTGATCGTTAATGATTTGCAGGATCGGATATACAGGGGACTTTCAGAGGTGTCTGGGATCTTACACAGCCTTTCCACCATAAAAGAGATCGCAGACATCGGGCTGGATATCGTGGATGATGTCCAGCAGACTGTAGTCATGGCAAGATCAAACCCGGTGTATTTGCTTTTCGCTGAAGAAGGTGCCCGCGAGTTCAAGTCAAGGGCTACGGCTTTGGCAATTGAAGTCAGCGGCTTTGCTTTGAAAGGGGGAAGTTCGGTACTGATGGATGCAGGCGAACGGGCAAAACTACTGAACCATATTGCCTCTGAACTGCGAATCCTTCGTGGAATCGCTTATGGGATGCATCGTGCGATGTATTGGGCGAGAATGCAGGGCCTCTGGCGTTCGCTGAATCCCTGGGACAACTGGATCAATATGGATGTGCGAATTGCTAATGATGTGATCCGGGAGGCAAAGTATTTAAAAAGATCACCATGAGAAAGGACTTTATTATTATTACATGCTTCGCCCTTTTGCCGGGTATGATTTCCTTTGACGCATTTGGCCAATCCAAATCCCTAAACATTGCTGGCATCCATCAGCTGGTCGATGCCTCGAAATCTGAATACGAACTGCAAAATGATGCTCGCAACCGCCAGGCGGTGACGACGGGTAATGAGCAGGCAAACAAGACTATGCTGGCAAGACTGAAAGTAAAATACCGGCAATTGCAGGAGCGTTATCATTCCCTGGGAACAATCCTGGATGTAGCCAATGTGGGCATACAGGCTTCACCCATGCTGTCCCGGATTATTCAGAATCAGGCGGGAATCTATGAGATCGCGAGAAAAAACCCAACATTTATTTCAATTGCTTACCAGGCGGAACTGGAGTTTGCAGAAAAAGGTCGGTCTCTGTTTAATTTCCTGGCGGGACTTTGTGCGTCCATTGGACCAGTCAACCAGATGAAAGTTGCTGACCGGAAAATCCTGTTTGACCACGTGCTCGTTGAGCTGAGCAATCTGCAGGACATGTCTTTCAGCTTACTTTGTAATATGCAATACGCCCAGGGAATGGGTATCGCTCGTTCCCTGAATCCCTTCCAAAATTACATCGATCAGGACAAAGAGATCATTAAGGACATCATTAGAAATGCCCGCTTCCTTAAATGAGCCTTCTGACTTTCGCTCCAATCTTTATTCATTTCTTAATCATTTTATATGCAAAATACAGCATTGCTTACCTTACTGATCAGTGGGGGTCTGATGAACGTGGCGGACGCACAGCGCGTGGTCTACGATAAAAAACACTTCCAGACAGTAAATGAAAATGCAATCGCCAGGCAGGCAGCGGAACTGAGTCATAACAATTACCTGGAGAAGATCGACCAAAACTTAAACAACATCAACCTGAATGTTGCTTCTGTGGTGACTGCACAGACGATCATCTATGACGGTTTATCCAATGTGAACTCCGCCTTGAAGAACGGCATGGCTGTTCGGAATTTAGGGGTTATTATTGCAGACATGGTGAATTACGCCAACCAAATGGCAGCGATGGCCAGGGCTGAACCCTATATTCTGCTATTTGCAGAGGATTTTGCAGGCCAGATGAAGGCTCGTTCATTACGGCTGGTAAATGATGTCTCAGGCTTTGTGCTCAAAGAAGGTAGTAATATCCTTAGTGATTACAATGGACGCGATCAATTGATCCGGCAGGTGACGCAGGAGTTGCAGATTATTTCTTCCTTGGTTTACGGGGCCTGGAAAGCCATGTTCTGGGCGAAGCAGCGCGGAATCTTCCGTTCTGTTAATCCTTTCCAGGAGTTTATCGTTCAAGACCGGCAGCACGTGGCGGACATCATACGGGAGGCGAAATACCTCAAATAGTTTTTTCTTTCATCTCTAATTTCACATTTATCATGAAAACACTTCTTTTCCTTCTTTTATGTTGTGTTGGCTTTAGTGGGCCAGCCTTTTCTCAGAAATCCATTGTGGATGAAAGCATCCGCTACCAGCAGGAACGCATGGTACACAAGCAATGGGACCGCAAAAAATTCACGCCGACCTCTGGCTTTCTGGGTCTTAACCCCTACTATTGGTTGACCTGGGGCTTACACCCCAATTATCCGGACACAGATCGAAGGCCGCTCAGTGCCTGGGGACCTCAAACTCAACGCCTGGGCCTGGTCGCAACAATGAGCTCGGCTTCGTCGGCTTATAAACTGGAATCTGACACATTGAGAAATACTTCCCTGTCGGAGATTAGTAACCAGCTTGGCGCTTTGAGTGCTACTGATCCGCTTTGGCTTTTGTATTACAGCAAGGAATTGCGCCCGGTATTAGATCACTCCATGCAGAGCATCCTATCGACATTGCCTGCTGCTGTTAGAGCACGGGTCAGTGCTGAAGGCAGCTATTCCTGGTATGTTAATGAACTTGACATGCTGAAAGAGCGGATCGATGGTGCCAGAACAGCAAACATGGACCGGGGATCACGTATTTCAGCCTATCACCGGTTCCTGAAGGAATACAAAATACTGTCATCCGCCTGGGCAACTCGTACTGCAACAGCTTCTGCAAATATGAAAACCATCGCCGTTCAGTCACAGGTGAGCTCTGGCCAGGTAGTTTTGCCGGGCTGGTCTTCAAGTTCTGATGTGGATCTTGCTAAAGAGATTGTTAGAAATAGAAAGTACTGACAGGATTTTTTTTATGCGGCGCGTTTTTTGTACATTTGTATACATGGAAAGTCTTGTGATACATACTGAAACTGCAGAACAGCTGAGAACAGTTAAGGCTGTTCTTAAAGCACTTAAAGTCCAGTTTGAACCTCAGGTTAAAACTGAGAAGTTACCTGCACATGTTTTAAAAGGAATTGATAAAAGCCTTGCTCAGTTTGAGGCTGGCAATTCGATTTCATCAGAGGAGTTCGCATCTAAACACCTAAAATAGTTTTATGTCGCTTCCAATCAGGTTTTCTCCGGAGTCCGAAGAAACATTTGAAATGCTGGTCAGCCAGCTTTCTGAACAGTGGGGTGAAGCCTATGTCGCGAAGTTAAAATCTAAAGTCGCAAGAACGTTAAAAGCGATTTCGAAAAGCCCCTATTTATACGCGGTTGCTGATGAACAAAGAGACATCAGAAAGTGTGTTCTCCACGGCAATTGTTCCATGTTCTATAAGGTCGGCGATACCTGCATCATGATTCTTTATTTTTGGGACAATAGACAAGATCCCCTTCTTTAATCTGTTTCCTCTGAATTAATCATTGTACCGGAAGACCTTCCGGTTTTTTTATACCTGCCTGGCAGGTTTTGATTTAATCATCCTTACTATGTATAAAATAATTCTGACAGCAATATTGCTGCTTTATGGCATTGGTCTGTCCGCTCAGACTACCAATGCCGATTACAAAAAGTCCCTGGAGTTTCTGCAGGGCAATGGTGTTTACGAAGAAGGTGTAATGGTCTTTCTCAAGGAAATGAAAGATTCCATCTGGACGCACTTCGACCTGTTCATCACGGATGCCAAGGCATTGGCTGCAATTTTCATGATCATTTTCTTCGCCATCAAGTCCTATGAGATGATGGCTGGTGACAAACAACTGGAGATAATGCCCCTGCTCCGGCCTTTTGGTTTGACAATGGTCATCCTCTGGTGGGGTACTTTTGTCAAAGTCATCGCTTTTCCCACAGACCTAGTCGCTGTAAAGACAGAGGAAATGTTCATGAGTGAACAAACGAACATTAACAACTTACGTTTTATCCGGGCTGACCTGATGATCAAGACTGCCAACTCGATGTATTGGTTCCAGGCCCAGAGCGAGGTGGCAGAAAAAGAATCTGACACCTGGTATGGTAAGGCATGGGATTCTGTGACGAGTACAGTGAAAGAAGGAATTTCCACTGTTGTTTCTCCCCTTATTGAATTGAAAAACAGGTTGGCCGTTGGTATGCAATTGCTCCTCACCCAGCTATTAGAGCTGCTTGGCCTATGGATTCTTCGAATAGCGGTCTACATTGTGTTTATCCTTCAAATTATTTATTCTTCGATACTAATCATCCTGGGGCCCTTCGCCGTGGCAGCAAGTATTCTTCCGGCGTTCCGGGACAGCTTCTCTACCTGGATCGCGAGGTTTGTTTCTGTCAACCTGTATTCTGGCATCGCTTACCTGATCATGTATATCATGGCTTTAATGCAGAAATATGCATTGAGTTCAGAGATATCCAAATACAAAGAGCTGGTCGGACCAGACGGTGCTAGCAGTATGGAGAAAATGCTTTGGTTTGCATCCAACGGCGTACTTTCCTTTGGAACCGTGATCATTGTATTTTTTATCGGAGCGATCTGTATGTTCACTGTACCCAGTATCTCTACCTGGATCATTTCCACTTCCGGGATCACTTCCGCTGCATCCAGCTTTGGCCGTGGATCTACAACAATTGCTTCTGTTGTAAAAAAGGCCGGTAAGCTGTTATAGTTTTCCACCTGATCATTTTATTCTTCATTTCTTAATCTCATCTTATGTTAATCAAAAGCATTGAGGGTAAGATTCGCCTGGCTACTACTGTAGCATTGGGCAGCATTTTGCTCTGCATTCTGGTTTGCGGCATGGTGGCTTTTTCTGCATATAAGCAAGTTGCCCTCGCACGCCAGAGTGTTTACATCCTTGACAATAACGTCCCCATTTTTGCCCGGCAAACGGACATGCAAATGAACCGGCCTGCGGAATACAAAGCGCATGTCGACCTGTTTCATTCCATCTTTTTTTCAATCACCCCGGACGACAAATACATCCAGTACCAGATGAAAAAGGCAATGTACCTGATCGATGAGTCGGGAATCTTGCAGCTGAACAATCTAAAGGAAAAAGGCTATTTCAATTCGGTGCTTTCGTCCAGTTCGGTGTTGACCCTGGAAACTGATTCCATCTTGCTGGATGTGCCTAAAAAGTATTTCCGTTTTCATGGAAAACTGAAAATCGACCGCCGAAGCGCGACCCTGATCCGTTCTCTGGTCACAGAAGGCCACCTGAAAGACATTCCCCGCAGCGAGAACAATCCGCATGGCCTGCTGATCACCGGCTGGAAAACCCTTGAAAATAAAGACCTCGAAAATGTTCAAAAGAATACACTCTAACCGGCAACCGGGAATTACACTCGGCTCTGAACTCAAGAAAGAGTTCGCTCAGCTTTGGTCTTCTAACTATGCTGCATTTCTTGCCTTTCTTCAGCGCAGGCCAAAGCTTGTGTTTGGTTGCATGATCCTGCTCATGCTGTCTTCGATGATCCTTTCCTTCTATGTGCTCAGGCCTGCTCCGAATTTGAAAGGAAAGTCTAAAGTATCAGTTGGCGGGCCAATTGGAGACAGTTTTTCCGAAATCCTCAGACATGGGGATGCACTGCGCCAGACCATTGCCATTAAGCAGGAAATTGAGCAGATGCTGGCTAAGGATAGCCTGAACGGAGCAGACAGCCTGCGCATGAGTCTGGCGATTGACCAGTTAAAGCGCCTCAGTGATTCTCAAAACTTAAACCCTAATCCCCAATGAAGATCAATTTCAAACAACCCAAATACATCTTTCCACTGATCGCATTGCCTTTCCTCTTTCTGTTTTTCTGGGTCTATACTCAAAGTTCATCAGCAGAAAAGCCGGAGCTGGAAATACAGGAAGGTATGCAGGATCAGATTGGTACCGCCTCAGCGGAGGTCCAGAAAAAGGCTTTTGATGACAAGCTCCAGGCCTACACTGATCAATTCAAAGAGGCTGATGGCATGACCGCGGTGAACCCGATTGATGATTCAGGTTTAGCTCCCCCCAGTTCAGGAGCAGCCTTTGACACCTTTGAAAGCTCGCGACTGGATTCGATAGACCGCCAGATGAAATCACGTTTTTCCGGTGGCGGTCTGCCTCATGCAGACGGTCCATCTTTCGCTGCTCTTGGTAACCACAGAATGTCCGCTCAGGACCGTCAGTTAGCCGAGGCACTATCCAGCCTGAACAGGCCACAGAATTCTGGTTATAATCCATATTCAAGTTATAACCCGCCTATCGGATCTCCAGATGGTGCAACGACTCCCGTTAAGGAGAAAGACCCGATGGAAATGTTCAAAGCACAGATGAGATATATGGATAGTGTAACTAAAGCTTCCGATCCGGAATACACAGCCGAAATCAAAAGGCAGGCTGATCTGGCAAAGGCTGAGGCTTTGCGCAAAAGCCAGCCAAAATTGGAGGTGTTAAAAGAGAAGGAGTTTTCCGATGTATTCAATACTTTGATGCCGGGTAAGAAAGAGTCATTCATCACCGCGGTCATTGACGAGAATGTTACTGCATATGCTGGGTCACGTATCCGGTTACGTTTACTGGAGGATATCCGAGCCGGAAATACGCAGGTCCGGAAAGGTACTTACTTGTATGCCTTGATTTCAGGCTTTGGAGATCAACGGATAACGCTAACTGTGCAGTCAATCTTGCAAGATGGTAAAATCCTCCCTGTAAAGTTGGACATTTACGATGCTGATGGATTGCCTGGCTTATACGTTCCTGAATCCGCTTTCCGTGAATTCAGTAAGGATTTAGGAGGCAATTCTATGCAAGGGGTCAACTTGCAGGGCAGCTCCACAGGTGATCAATTCCTAATGTCAGGTATTGATAAGGTGTTCCAATCCACATCCTCGGCCATTGCCTCCATGATCAGGAAGAATAAAGCGAAAGTCAAGTACAACTCTTACATCTACCTCATCGATTCCGAAGCCTTGCAAAACGCGCAAAAAAATTATTAACCATTTATCCCTCTATTTATGAAATTCCTATGTTCAACTGTTGTCCTCGTCTGGACGACCCTATTTTCTCTTGCTCAACAATTACCTGTTGTATTATTACCGGGCTCATCTACTTTTCACTTTATATCACCTGAACCAATCCAGTACGTGGATATTTCTTCAAAGGGTATCGTCGGTGACTTACCCCTAAAAAATATTCTGCGAATCAAGCGAGTTACTGATTCGGTTAAAAAGGGTATTGATCTTAGTTCGGATGCGGTGGTGACCATTGCCGGAGAAAAGTTCCTGGCTTCTTTTCGTGTAGATTTGACATCAGAGATTACTGGAAATGATTTTCCGACGCAGATTGAGATCCTTCCCGAGCATATGCGGCCTCTGGAGGTCCTCGGATTTTCATTGTCGAAGGCGCAGCTCCAAAAGTTAGCAGCTCAGATGCTCTTTAAAAAGCAGCAACGGGATATTTCCCTTGCTAAAGCATTTGATATTCTTGGAAATGTGAACCATTTAGCTACACTGGGAGATTATATATTCCTGGATATTAGCTTTTCCAATTTGTCAAACCTGCGATTCGATACTGATCAAATCCGATTTAAAATTGAGGATGAAAAGATCAATAAAGCCTCGACGGTTCAATCGGTTGAGATCAAGCCTGAGTTTGTATTGCTCGGGCATCCTGCATTTAAACGTAGTTATAGAAATGTCTTTGTATTCAAGAAGTTTAGCTTTCCTGGTCATAAGGTGATGAAGATTGAGCTTTCTGAAAAACAGATTTCAGGCCGCGTGATCGAGATGAAGTTGAAGTATAAAGATGTGTTGGATGCGGATGTATTATAGTAAAACTCTTTAGATTGACAGAGGAATTAAAAAAATCAAGATCTCTCTCTATATTTCAAAAGAAGATTTCAGCTCCCACAATTCAATGGCATTCCATTTACGGAGATCGATTCAGATATACATTTTAATTTTATGGAAGAAACCCATGTACAGCAGAAGCTTCATGGCTTCCTGCAATGTACCATTTACCTATCAGTGATCTTTGAGATCACCGTTTTTGTTTACGCTAAAGCACCTTTTCTGGGGCTTTTTTCGTTTGTAGTCGACAAGCTTTTGCTAATCCCGATCTACCAGCAAATGGTTTACAGCAAGTTTGCCACCCTGACACTGATCTGTTTGGTGAGTATCGGCACGCTGGCCAAAAAGAAAACCGATCTTGATCCCAAACGGCACATTGTCTTCCCACTCTGTCTCGGTTTCCTGCTATTCTTTGGCAGCCTCTGGCTTTATGGACAGCCTTCTAGGTTTGTGTTTCCCTATACCAGCTGGTTCAACCTATGGTATATGCTTTCCTCGCTCATTGGATCTGTGCTGGTGAGTATCTCGCTGGACAACATTTCTAAGATCATCCGCTCGGGGCTTGGCAAGGACAAATGGAATGTGGAGCAGGAAAGTTTCATGCAGGCTGAAAAGCGCATTGATACGGACTGTTCAGTAAATATCCCGATGCAGTTCTATTTTAAGGGCAAAGTACGGGATGGCTGGATCAACCTGACCAACATTTACAAAAGCTGTATGGTCATCGGTGTTCCGGGCTCAGGTAAGACCTGGTCAATTGTCAATCCTGCTATCCGCCAGCTGATGGCTAAGGGTTTTACGATGGCTTTATATGATTTTAAATTCCCTGACCTTGGTAAGATCCTATATTACCATTACCTCCTGGCTAGATCAGAGGGCAAGTTCTTGAATTATGGGTTCAACGTGATCAACCTGAACGAAGTGGAGAAAAGCAGGCGGATCAACGTTTTCAAGAAGGCCTACATCAACTCCCTGGCGGATGCTTCCGAAACTGCTGAAGGACTTGTAGAGGCGATGAAGAAAGGTGACAAAAGTGGTGGCGCTGACCAGTTCTTTACCCAGTCAGCGATCAACTTCCTGGCGTCATGCATCTTCTTTTTCCGGAAGTATGAGGATGGCAAGTACTCCAGCTTTCCGCATGTACTGGCTTTCATGAACCGCAGCTACGAGGAAATTTTCCGGACTTTGTTTTCTGAGCCGGAACTCATGTCCCTGATGTCCCCTTTCCGCAGCGCCTTCGAGTTAAAAGCTTTTGACCAGCTGGAGGGACAGATAGGTACGCTAAAAGTATTCATCAGCAGGCTGGCCACCAAGGAAACCTTTTGGGTGTTCTCCGGTGATGATTTTAACCTGAAGATTTCTGATCCTTCTGATCCTTCGGTATTGGTTCTGGCAAATGACCCCAATACACAAAATATCAATTCGGCCTGCTATTCCGTGGTACTGAACAGGCTGACCAGGCTGATCAATTCTAAAGGAAATTTGCCCTGTGCTATTGTTGTGGATGAGTGCCCCACCTTATATATTTTTCGCCTGGAAAACCTGATCAGCACTGCCAGATCCATGAAGGTAGCAGTCATTTTGGCCCTTCAGGAATTGCCTATGCTTCGCCAACAATATGGCAAGGATACTGCGGCTGTGCTGACATCTGTGGTAGGTAATGTCCTTTCAGGTGCCGTACGTAATAAGGAAACTCTTGACTGGTTGGAACGTCTGCTCGGTAAGAGTAAGCAGATCTCTGAGAACTTATCTATTGACCGAAATAAAACTTCTACTTCCTTGAACGAGCGCATGGAAGTACTGGTCCCCGCAGGCAAGATCGCTTCGCTCAACACCGGTGAGATGGTCGGACTGATCGCTGCTGATCCCAAAGACCATTATGACGGGACTTTTGAAACCTCAGCAGTCAGCTGCCGGATCAACCTGGATTTGAAAGAGATCAGGGCTGAAGAAAAGCAATACCGGGAACTACCGGTCTTTTATGATTTCGGGGACAAGAAAGAGGAAATCCTGATGCACAATTTTTTAAAGATCAATTCAGAGGTGGAACAGATCGTTAAAATATTCATGAACCCTAATCCGCAATAACCTATGAAAAACTTTAAATCATTATCCGAGCAGGTTGGAGACAAGATCACTCGCCAGCTCGAAAACTACGTAAAGTCCCGATCAACAGAACCCTTTGCATTTCAACCTGTATCCGCACAACCGGTGAATGCATCGACCGGGAAAAATTACAAAGGTCTGAACGCGATTTGGCTTTCCATGCAGGGCATGGACGACCCACGATGGGTAACGCAGCTTCAGGCCAGGAAAAACGGCTGGGAGATTGATAAGTCCGCCAAACCCGTATTGATCACCTTCACAAGCTATTCTGAAAGAATACCGATTAAAGGTGAAGATGGAAAAAATATTAGGGATGAAAACGGCAAAGTCAGGTACGAGCGCGTTACACGTCCCGAACCTATTACGGAAAATGCCTGGGTATTCAACGCCAGCCAGGTCAAAGGCATGCCGCCGCTGATGGAATTTTTACGCAAACAGCCAGATCAGGGCGGAATTGGTCCTGAGCAGGCGGAAAGATGGCTGACATCCAGCGGCGCTGGTTTTGACGAAGGGAATAAAAACAGTTATGATCCGGATAGAGACCGAATCATTTTACTGAAAGGACAGAATTATCACAGCAATGAAACAATGCACGCCGCTCTGTTAAAACAACTAGCACACTTGACAGGTCATGAAACCAGATTAAACAGGGATATGAGTGACCGACCAGGCACCGCTGCCTTCGCTGCTGAAAACCTTCGTGGACTGCTGACCTCTATGCTATTCTCTACAGAGCTGAATATTCCTTATGGCTTTGAAATGGACAAAGCTGATGCGAAACACCTGATCTCTCATATTAAAAATGTCCCCAATGCTGTACAATCTGCGATCGATGACGCCAAGAAGGTTGTTACTTACATCAAAGATCTGGAACAACAGAGACTTCAGAAAAAACCTGAAGTTAAACTTGTCCTCAAAACCCCGGACTTCGCATTGTCTGAGCAGATCCCCTACAAGGATAAGGTGTACGAAGTCAAACGTATCTATAAGAATGGCCGGGTAGAAATCCAGGATCAATCAACCAATCAGAAGATCAAAATGGACAAGGCCGACGGCCTGTACAACAATTTGTTAGAAGCCAAGAAAAACGCGGCATTGCAGGTATCCCTGGCAACCGCTCCCGGTGTTAAAGCAGATTCCAGCATACCCCTCATCCCCAACGAGCAGCAGCTCACAGCGGGTGTAAAAATTAAACGTTAACTAAATCTTCAATATGAATGTACCTATCATCCGGGAAAATGATACCCGGTTCCAACAAGTATTCGCAGAGCTGCAAAAAATTGGCCTTGCCAGCGAAGGAAAATTGGACTTATCCAAAATGGACCGCGAGGCTTTACTGAGCGGCGGAAGAACGGAGCTGATCAGTTTGCATGACCTGCGATCAGACAATTACCGCATCGACCAGCTTGATGCCAAGCTTTCTCTGACCTGGAAACCCAGTGGAGAGCCAGAATTGAAATTACATCCGATCTATAAAGAAGCATCCTACCCACCTGGCCTGACCGATGAAGAAGCGCAGCAGCTACAGGTCGGCCAAGCGACTTCAATCCGCAAAAAGCTGAAAGATGCGAACGAGCGTGAAAAAGAATACTTATTTGAGTTCGATCCGGATACCCGGGAATTTGTCAGGACAGAGACCAGTAAGGTAAGGTCACCTGACTTTGTCAATGGTGAAAAGCTGAACGAACAGCAGAAGCAAGATTACAAGGATGGCAAGGAAGTAGAGCTTTCCGATGGCACGAAATTGAAATACAGTGGCGTAGAACCACAGGGAGTCAGGTCAGATAAAGCTTTCTTGCTGGCTTCAATCTTTCTGGATGGCGGTTTGACCTATGTGATCTACAATGGACTGAAGGCTCTGAACGGCTTGCGCAACACAGATCCTGAATCCCTTGCGCTGACCAAGGGTTTCATTAACGCCAAAAAAGACATGGAAGCAGCTACAGAGAATCAGAGGCAGATTAAAGAAGGACCGGCTCAAACTTATTCCCATTTGGGTAGATCCAGGTGATGATTGATGTTTTTAAACAGCTCGGTATCAGTTCACATGTCCGGGATGTCTTCTCTCCTTATATGATTTTTGACGCAGTGGAAGAATTGCGTTTCAACTATGGCTACCAACAGGAATTGTTCGGTGTAAATCGACATTTGGTTCCTGTTACCGATGCCTGCTGGTTTGCCGGACAATGGAATCCAAGCAGGATCAGTCATGTGTTCATGGCTGAATCTGCGATGGAAATGATCGCTTTTTTTGAGCGCAAGACACATATGTACAAAAACACAGACCAGTTGCTCTTCATTGCAACTGGTCTTTCACCAAGCAAAAAATTGCTTGCTGAGATTGGTGAACTGTTCAAAGCCAGGAAGTTTACCATTGTTCATGACAACGATTTGTTAGGCAGGGTATGGTCAGTCAAAGTAGCTGGATGGCTATTTGGCAAGCAATTCAAGATCAAATATCTGCCAGGATATAAAATAAAGGTATATTATTTAGATTGCTATTATTGCCTGCCTGAAAATGAATTCAACCTAAACCAAGTCCAGCTCAAACTCGGCATGAGATTAAAGGTCAAAACAATCTACCCAAGGGTAGGCAGGACTTTTATCCAGCAACTGCAATATGAACATCTCCTTTAATCCTTCCGCATCTCTCTCATCTGCCACTGCGCTAACCTGCGCTCAAATTCCCTTTTTCTCTTATGCTCGTACCTCCAGGCAATCAGTCCCAGGAAACCAAATGCAGCCAGCTGCATCGGTACCGGGTTTTTCATGGTCAGTGCAGAGAACATCATTCCACAAAAAATAAAACATACAAATACTATTCTCAATAGCGTCTTCATAATCTTAAAATTTAAATGTAAAATGTGGATCAGGCTGTTGCTCAGCATGGCTGCTGATTAGCTTCTTCGGTTCTCACTGGACCCCCTTGAATAACACAAATATAAGAGATTTTTTGGATATAATGAATCTCAATAGACTTACGTTGTGACATTTAAGCTTTGAAACATTACTTTTTTACCTACTTTCGCCGCTCAATTAATTCATAAACAGAATGGACAATTTTAAAAAATTACAAGAAGCCGTAGCTTCTGCTCAGGTAGACGCAGAAAAGTTCTACACTTCCAACAATAGCGCTGCCGGAACTCGTCTTCGCAAAGCATTGCAGGACATCAAGTTATTGGCGGCAGATATTCGTAAAGAAATAACAGAAATTAAAAATAGCAAATAAGTATTTGTGTTTTGGGAGAAAAGGGAATGGCGCTTGTCATTCCCTTTTTTATTACTTCAAAATCCAGTTGATCAAGATTTATTCAACCTGATCAGCCTGCACCACTAATAAAACATAGCCTTCTTTAATCTCAAGATAGCCTTGGTCAAAGCAGAATTTATAAGTGTCTAGCTTCTGGGTAGTGTGAAAACTAGTCAGATACCTGAAGTTGAAACCCATGCTTTCCATTTTGCTCTTTTTCACTTTCGTCTTACCGTCTACATTTAGTTCTTTCAGTATCTTCCAGTTATTGAGGACTGCTTTGGGAATGGTGGTTAGGAAATCCGGCCGCTTTTCCTTCGCAGCCTGCCTTTTAGCATTATTGAACTGGCTCCTGCACCTGTCACTACAGAATTTTTGGTCAGCCCTACCGGGTAACTTCCCAAAACATTCAGGGCATTTCCGCTCAGAGATGGTTAATTTATCAATCATTGTTATTCGTAATAAGGAGTTCGACTAATTTATATATTCTCTGTCAACAGCCCTAAATGCTTTCCCGAATTATTAAAAAATAAACGGTTAATATGTATTTAATCGGCTACATCAAGGATTTTGATTTTCGGCAACCCAATTTTCCTCGCTGAATTAACCGGTTGTACCGGATACTACCGTTTTTAGCCGGTTATTTTAATGAAATCCGTTTGATACTTGCGGAGGTTTGCTGCCACAAATCTCTAGAACATGAAAACAGAAACTTTAGAAAGCGAGACTTTCGGATCAGCAAACAGGCACTATTTCCTTGATTTCAAACGTGCCAGTAACAACAGCAACTATATACAGATCACCCGCAGCGATCGCCACGCGGACAATACTTACAAACGATCCAGTGTCTGTGTGTTCGAGGAGGATTTCACATTCCTGATTGAAAGCTTTTCCATGCTCTTCACCAATGTTATCCATAAAAAGGAGATAGCTGAAAAGAAAACTGAGCACAAGGTAAAAGGGATCAAAAGCTGGCAGCCTCAAGATCGTCCACGTGAAAAACTAATTAAGCTTGGGGCCGATGTGCTCTCTGATGCGGAACTGCTTGCCATGCTCATTGGTTCTGGTACTCCTGATGTTACGGCGGTCGACCTGGCTACCAGAATTCTGGAAAGTGTGGGCAATGACCTAGATGCTTTAGGAAAACTGAACTTAGCTCAGCTCAAAAAGTTTCATGGCATAGGAGATGCCCGGGCACTTTCAATCATTGCTGCTCTGGAACTCTCCAACAGGAAAAGCAAGTCAATTGATTCCCTTTTTCAATTGCGACTTGCCAAATAGGAAAGCGTTTTCCTTACCTCAACCTCTTTCCTGCAGATCACTTGGGTTAAAAGGCAGCTAAGATCGCAGAAGATTCCCTTCCTCCGAACGCATAATGGCAGTGCACCCTTCGGGACTTATAGTTCATCCGGGCGGAAATCTTCATCGTTCCATCTGCTATTCTTTTAAACCAAGCCACCTGCAACAAAAAAGGGGCTGACGAAAAGAAAAAAATTATTCAAATAAATTATAAACCATTAAAAACAAAAGTTATGCAGATCACAGGTAGAATTACATCGGATGCAGTAGTGAGGAACACTAAATCAGACAAAAAAGTAGTGGGGTTCAATGTTGCCCTGAATGAGAATTATGTCAGCAATGGCGAGAAAAAACAGACGACGACGTTTTTTGAATGCTCCTATTGGAGGGGTGAGAATCTGGCTCAATATCTGACCAAGGGAACACTGGTGGAGTTAACTGGTTCTGTAGGGGTAAATGCCTATTTGAAAGGCAATGAGCCTAAAGCTAGCCTGACTTTCAGGGTGACTGAGATCAAATTGCATGGTAAATCAAATGCAAAGGTTGAGGAACAACCGCCTGTGGTGGCGACTGAGGGTGCCCCGTCATTTAATACGATTCCTGTACCGGAAGATGACCTTCCTTTTTAAGTTCCTTTAGCGGGGGCAACCCCGCTTATTTTAAATTTTTTTGATAGATGCCATGAGTTTATTAGCCGATCAGACAGAGAAAAATGCCCTTTACGAAATTGCAAAATGCTTTAAGTTTTTGAAGAACCTTGATGGTATGAAGGTATCTGCCGAGGATGCCTTTCGGGTACGCTTAGCGGAAAATGCCCTGCTATGTGTGTTAGAAAGTAATGGCTATCAGATCATAACCAATCCAGACAAGACAACAACCCTTAAAAGACTTAACTAATGAAAACGAACTTCTTTCAGATTATAGCCCAATTAAAAAGTACAGGTTCCTGGACTATCCATATCAGCCCTGAAACAGATACCAGGCTGATCGTATCAGTTCTGCTGAGTGACCCCAAATCAAATAAGGAAGGGATTAACCTGACCCCGATGATTTTCAACGAAACACCCAAGGTATTAGATGAAACGCTTTTCAGCTTGCTGACCACTCCCGTAAAACAGGCGAATGAAATGTTTATCAACGTTGCTGTGTTCCAAAAAAGCATGGAGGAAGCGAAAAAAGCATTAGAGGCTAAAATGAAAGCTAAATCTGCAGACACGTCCAAAGTGGCCAAGAAGGATGATTCTGCCGAAAAGAAACAACAATACGAGGATGCCATAAAAAAGATCGGGGAACTGAATACGCTTTGCAAGTACAGCGAAGCAATTGCCTTACTCCCATCTGCGACAGATTACCCCGATAAAGCCAGCGACCTTGACAAACTCCGCAAGGAACTGGAAATTAAAAACAACCAACTTTCTTTACTCTAACGCCTTTCAGCCATGATAGTAACCCAAAAATTAGCCCGGATTTTCGTATTCGAGCACAACGGACAGGATTTGACTCTTGATGACCCTTCTGCCGTTTTCAGTCCCGAACAAGTGATGAATTTCTACTCAGGAACTTACCCAATACTGACTACTGCCAAACTGGAAGGCCCTGAGGTGGTCAAGGACAAAATGCAGTACAGGTTCTCAACCACCATAGGTACTAAAGGATGAAAAAAGCAACAAAAATCAAAAAACTCAAAGATCAGGAAACATGCAGGCTACATTTACAAATCGGGAACTTTTGCAACACTTTAAACCACTTGCCAGACCTTGCAAAGGTCCGGAAGGACAGGCGAAAGGTTGCTCCCCTACAGTTCAAAGAGTTGATTTTCTAAGGAGCAATTTTCAGCCTAAGGTAGCTAGGGTTCATAAAAGCCTGAACAATCAGAAAAAAGTAGAACAGGGATTTTTTAAATCCCTGGCTCTGCTGACTGATCACTATGGCCTAAAAACGAACGATTTCAGTGGACATTTATATCCGATTAACCTACACAGGATCATTGAGGATGTCAATGGTCAGATCAAGGATTTGAATAGGAATCTTTATTTAAATGCTCAAAGAGACGAGAAAGGTATAATCACTTTCGAAACAGAACAGAACATTTGGGGAGGTGGAAAACTGTATTATCTACCTGTTGAACCACTCTATGAATTGTTCTTTCAGAAAGACAAGGCGGCATCTAAGGATTTACTGCTGTCTGTCTTTGCTTACCTGTATCAAACTGTAAAGTTATCCTATTTCAAAGAGGAAAACAGTTACCTATTTTACCGTTATGACATGATTAATGATTGGCTAATGGACGCAGAAGATGAAGATCATAATCCTGACGACGTGGAGTCAGAGTTTAATCATATGCGGTACTCGGGTGATATAGTCTTGCATGAAATCAGTCAAAGTTTCCATCTGGAACAATTTGAACACCGTTTAAATGCCTATTCCCCGGTTAGTCCGGTTGAGCATTCGATTTATTCAACCTGCTTGCTGGCTTTTGATCTGATGCGGGACTATCCGGGGAGATCGTTTCATGACAATATCGTTGAACATGAAATGAATGATGACGATTACGGGGTGATCTGCCCAGAACATTACCTGTGCTTTTTTTGGAGCTATAATGGTATGTTTTACGACCAACTCTGGGATACGGTAAATGTCGACTTGCAAGAATATACCTACAAAGACAAGCCGGTCAACATCAGGTTTGATGGCAGTCCGCTACCCGAAAAAACTTATGAGTTTGAGGCTAGGGTTTTAAACCTCGTAGAAGAATTATGTGACAGCTTAAACGATCTTGAAAATGAATAACCTGACTACATTATTAGGAGACATCTATCTCCCTGAAAAGGCACTTTTAATTTACCGTTCTAATTCCGGTGGAAACTACTACGTCGAGAGTTTTGATATGGATGAAAATGGTTGCCCAATCAATGCTCATCCCTTAACCGTTAAGGAAGGAAACGCTTTAGCGCTTGCACTGGAAAGCACCAGTGAAGCAAAACAAAACTTTTTGATCAGCAGAGGTATTATCCCTGAACACATACTACATATCAATTCCAACCGGGAGGGCTATGCCATCTGGTGTACGCCCGCCATGACAACCAAACTGCTGTTCAATACAGACCTCGATATAACTGATGGAGAAGCCAATGTACCACCGCTCCTGTGGAAAGCCTCCAAAAGCAAACTGCAAATATGGGCATTACCAAACGACAAAAGACCGGATGCAGACACCTGCCTTTACCATGCACCATTTTTTAATATTTCCGACAATGGGTCCGTATGTATGGGAAGTGTTGCAGTTGCCATCCACCCTCAGTGGTTTTTAGAAGATTTTATGCAGCAGTGGCAATCCTATTTTTTCGACAGCAAGTTTTCGCACATGATAATGCAAACATCGCCGACAAAAACCAATATCGTTCAGCTATGGCAGAAGCTCATTGGCACTAACAAACCTTTTCCCCTCCGTTCCCTCAAAAAGACAAACCAAACATTAAAATCCTTATTAAAATGAGCAAACCAACCATCCACTTTATAGAAAAATCGCTTCTTAACCCCACAAATCCGATTACTGTTAATGTGATCGGTGCGGGAGGAACAGGAAGCCACATGATCGAGGTACTAGCAAGAATTAACTTTGTTTTGACAGGGACAGGAAAGGCCGGATTGCAGGTTAATCTTTTTGATGATGATATCATTGAATCCCCAAATCTGGGCCGGGCATCTTTCAACGAGAATTACCTCGGCATCAATAAAGCTGTTGCAGTAATTGATAACATAAATAGGAAATTCGGGACGAACTGGAAAGCAATCCCTAAGAATTACATCATAGCCAAAGGAGTTCCGATACCAAAAAATAGGATTGCTAACCTCACAATTTGCTGTGTAGATACCGTAAAGGCACGAGTCGGCATCAATGAATTGCTAAAAGAGATCATGCAGATTAATGGCAAAAGCTACCAGCGTGACCGACCAATGTACTTGATGGATTTGGGAAATAATCGTAAAACCGGGCAGGTGATCCTCTCCACCATTTGCAGTATTAAACAGCCTGAATCCGAGCAATATGCAACAATTGACAGCATGCCTTCAATGTTGGAGGAATACGCCGATCATCTTTCTAAGAACAAAGATCAGAATGATGTGCCAAGCTGTTCGCTTTTCGAGGCTTTAAACAAACAAAGTCTGTTTATCAATTCCACTCTGGCCAATCATGCAGGCGCGTTGATCGACGAAATGCTAACAGATGGTGCTCTTTCTGTGCGTGGCATTTTTGTGAACCTGGAATCACATCGTGTTGAACCTATAAAACTATAAGACGATGAAGGAATTTATAACTGAATTGCAGATGCCAGATGGGAAATTCGCCATTTCAACTGGAGACACACTTTACTTTGGGCAAATGTATCATGGCTATAAGTTGTTCATACATCAGGAAGAAGATACCGCACTGTTATTAGATCATGCGCAGGGTTTGGCGGACAACTGTTTGCCATACGGCGATTCTAAACTTAAACTTGTAGAAGTTTATTGTTACCAATGGTGGCTCTTTTACCGTTATGAGCATGAGAAACGCTACCAAATTGATTTTTTCAACTTCCACTGTTGTACTAACACCCTGAGGTCAATGGAGAGGTTGATCCGCAAGGAACAAGCCTTAAACTCCTAAAATGGTTTTGCCCCGGCCCGGCAATGCCGGGCCGGGTGGCCTCGTATCTCCCAAAATACTCAGCCGAAAAAGGAAATCAGTTTGCCCTTAGAATGTCCGGGCAGAATTATTGCATTGGAATGTAGTCCTAAAGCCAGGATTGCCCCTGCAATAGTGGCATTTAAATCTAGTGCTGCCCCAATTTCTACCTATGATTTCCCGATTCACTGATACCAACCATGCAGCAGATCCGGGTCAACATTAATTCTTGCACGAAGTTTCACATTTTCCTTTAACAGGTGTAAAAAATTCCCCCCACAAATGCAATCTAAGCACAAGCCATCATTATTGCGTTTATTTTTTACTCCTGATGCAAACACCTCCGATATGCCATAATTAATTTTTAACCTCAAATCTTACAGTAATCACCTTTTACTACCGAGTTTTAATAAGCTGCTTAGTTTCAAATATCAAATGATAACTAAATATGATGAAGGATATACTAATTATAAAAAGATTCCAGAGAAACACGAAGAACAGGAAGACTAAACAACGTAAACAGAACAAGGGAAGAAAGAAAACGATCTTGGGGAAAACATAAAGGATTCTGGAGAATCAGGAAAACACGAAGAGCCTGAGGACTAACAACATAAATAGAATAAGGGAATAAAGAATACCGATCTTGGAGAAAACATAAAGGATTCTGGAGAATCACACGAGCAGAAAGATTAACAAAATAAATAGACTAAAGGGAAGAAAGAAAACGATCTGGAGATTCAATAGCATAAAGGACAGGAGCCTGTGCAGATTTTTGTGTAAGCGGCCAAACCTATTGCCATTAAATCCTACATCTGTTTTCAAATATAATATTAAACTGATTAATGATCCTGCCCCAGTCCCTGATTGGCATGGTCCATTTTT